>JACCDY010057140.1_pt1 | contig 75050 bp, 59 predicted proteins | sample 7446391 | NCBI WGS metagenome assembly JACCDY01 (sample SAMN15323451, study PRJNA562643) | freshwater metagenome | isolation source: river surface water | place: USA:Blue River Watershed | collected 2017-08-18
ATAAAAAATCTCTGGCCGGCCCATACATGCAATGGGTGGATAGCATGCTCTTCGGCAATTCCAAAATCAATACCTTCTTTAAGGAGGATAGTGGGAGCGACAGCGATAATACTGAATCACTGGAGACCCCAATGTCCATGTTTGAGTTGCTCAAGGGGCGCATCATAAATTTGGAACATGCTCTGGAGATACGAGACAAGGACATAGATATCCTGCAGAGAGACATACTGCTGAGAGACAAGGAGATAGAGTTGCTAAGATTAAAATTATCGAATGTATCGACTACTTCTGAGTGGGTATAATTTAATCGCTATCACTCTCGCTATCACTACTACTATCACTATCACTACCATCATCGCCTTCAAGAATTTTCTTGAGCTTCTCTTTTTGTTCCTCGGTCAGGCTCTTAGCAAATTGGTGGAGCTTGGGCGACTTACCAGCCATCTTGCGAACCTTGGCGCGAACCTTACCACCAGCAAACACAAGGGTATTGATAGTGGCTGGGTTGCCACCAGTGATGGCACCACCATTCTTGCCGCCCTTGTACATATTCAATATTTTTTGTTCAACCTCCTTGGTAAGGGGCATGTAGAGGAGATACACCGAGCGGAGGAACGTGCCTGGGCCAGACATGCAGGCTTCAATCGGTTGAATGAGATGAGCTTGGAACAGATGCTTATCCGTAAATATGTTTCGGTCTGCTGGGTTTGTGTAGTTCTCAGCCATTTTCATAACTTCAATTGCTTCTCCTATATCTTTCGAGCTCTTCGCCGTGCAGTTATCATACAGGAATCGAATCTCATCCATACGTATCTTCAATTCCACATCGACATCAGGAGCAACTCCAGCGCTCACCAATTTATGATGATGAGTCGTATACAGATTCTTGATAAGAGCTGCGGATGATCTCTTATCCAATGTACTGAGGGCTTCCTTGCGGTCATTGCTGAAGCTATTGAATAACTCCATGTTGAATACATATCCTCCAGCAGTCATGGCTTCTTCTATTATTTCTTCTTGAACAAAATCTATCTTGAGACGTACGACCTCTTCGGGTGTAAGAAGAGCCTTGTTGCTACAGCCCATCATGGTCATCAAGAACCACGATACGATAGGATTGGCCGACATGTATAACTTGGCCTTGGCAAATCGTTCGCCAGATGTATCCTTGAGATGCTTCAGAGCCGCAGCAACTGCCTTCGTAAAGTTCTTCAGCGTAGCATTCACATCATTATGCACAACCAGAGCATCTGTGAAGTCTCGCACTTGCTTGTAGCCATCAGCATATGCATTGAACCCGCCGCGTTTACCGGAGCCAACGGCCGAGAGACTCACTGCAGGACCCGACTTGGTCTTAGGCGGAAGGTCTCCATCATAGTTATACACGATACTGATGACCTCTTGGCTACGAGAGTCCTTAACAACCTTATCGGATGTCTTGATATCCTTGGCAACTGCCTCTGGATCTTCAAGCACACGGTTGCCAGCCTGCACAGTGGCGATAGTTGCGCTCTTGGTGAAGTCATGCTTGTTGAAATGTCCCTTGAGGAGGAGCGCCCGTATGCCATCAATGGCCTCGCGTTCGTTATCATCATCCGACAGCTTCTTAAGGTGTTGGATGAGCTTCTTACTTGGGAACAAGAAGGTGTTCTGGTACTTCTTGGTTGCGAACGAACCCTCGAGGCAGAGAACTCGAATGAGGTCGTAGAGCTCCGGCGCCTCGTTGCTAATCATGACCAGCAGGTTCTGGTACTGGGACTTGCCTCCGTAAAACATGACGACCGTGTATTTATATTATGAATTGGGATAGTTGTCGGCGATACTAATTAACAATTATGATGTTCGGCCGAGTGGGTGGGTGCTGTGTTGCTATATGATAAATATATTATCGGTCAGCAATATATATTTAATTATATATAATTAGGAGCTGCTGCAAGCTTTGTCTGGCATTTTTATATACAGTCAGAGTGAGACCCATCGCGATACATCACCCAATAATAATATAGTTTATATCCATTCATCTCTTACTCTGATATAGTGGCATAGTCATACACCGGTGAACATGCAAGCAACATTCGCACAGATAGGCGGAGCCGTCGAGTGCTCGAATCCCAATATCAATGTTGGTATCACTGGTCAAGGCCGTATAACTGGCCGTTCCATTCAGTCCACTGAGCAATCGATTGCCATGGGCAGCGGCAACGTGGACCGTATCATCCAGTCGTTCAGTGGTCAGGGTGTTGGTGGCGGTGCCATTGAAGGTGGTTTGGCGGTGCGCAGTGGTGCCGTCATCTCGTGGGCCGGTGGTCAAGCCGATGTGCTTGCCGGCAAGATAGAGAAGAAGGGGCTCAAGGTGCGCAGTGTGTTGGAGCGTGTCAAGGAGGTCATCGAGAAGGCGAAGGAGGGAGACTTGGTGGAAGACCTCAAGTTGCAGGTAGAGAAGTTGGAGGAGACGTTCGAGAAGCTCATGAAGGCCAAGGAGACCCATAAGAAGGTTGGTCAGGGTATCATCTCAGCCGGTGAAGCTGTGCAGTACATGGCTGGCCGAACGGACAACAACGCCCAGGCTGCTATGGCATCCCTTGCCATGTCCAGCGTCAACCGGATTGGTGGTGCTGCCAAGGAATTGAAGGAAATCTATGAGGAATGGAAGAACTTGAAGAAGGGCATTACCCGCATCCTTAAGGAACACATGGAGAAGGACACGACTCCCCAGCAGGTTAAGAAGCTCATCGAGGAGTACTTCGATGAGGGCAAGGCAAGTGCAGAGGCATACAAGATGGAAGGTGGTGCCCCACAAACGGAGCCACTGGTTGAGCGACTCACCAGTCAACGCGAACAGCTGCGCTCGGTGGTCAACAAGTTCATCGCTGCATTTGGCGCTGACTTCGGCCGCATCGTTGGTGCCATGGACAAGATGGCTGAGCAGCTGGGCAAGCGTATCGACTACGATGATAAGACCTTGGTCTTCTTCGATACCTTCACCCGCATGAAGGAATTCGTGGACTCCAATGAGCGCAACGCCAAGCTCCATCAGTATCTTCTGGAACTCAACCAGAACATGCAAGTGGACTCCAAGGAAGTTAAGGAACGCTTCATCTCTCTGGTCCGCGACCTGAGCGAGCGTGCCGATGCTCTTGATGCCACTGCCGATACCAAGCAGTTTGCCAAGGACTGCCGTCAGTTGATTGCCGATATCAACAAGTACAACGATGAGATTCGAAATCTGTTCGAGACCATGCGCAAGGGTGGCGAGCCCTCCAATGATAACATGAACGAGTTGTTCAGCATCGACTCGTCCCGTATCAACATCAGCGGTATGCTCAACGCGTTGGAGAAGATGAAGATTGCCGTGAGCAAGGTGTGGTTCTACCGCAACATCGCTGTGTTCCGCTCCAATCTCAACCAGACCAACAAGGAGATTGCCACTTACAGCAAGGACTACACCAAGTCCGTGGGCAAGGCCATTGGTTCGGCCATCACTAAGATTCAGAACGAGTACACTGAGGTGGTGAGCAACATCAATGATAACAAGGCTGGTATGGGTCTTGAGATTGATATGTACAACGAGTCTCGCCCGGCCGACCAGAAGATATCCAAGGAGAAGCTCAAGATGATTTACAAGTGGCAGTGTGATGCTCGTATCGGTCTGTACAAGACTGTCGAGGCAATTGATTTGTACCTGCTCCACTTCACTGAGACCGTTACCCAGAATCCTGATGCAGTTGCCGATCTCCAGAAGCTGCTGACCGCGACTCGCATCGTGGCCAAGTGGTATGACGAGCGTGCTGGTGATAACATCGTTCGTGTGTTCGAGTCTCTTGCAACTACTGCTACTGGTGTCCAGGTTGAGGATGGGGTTGTTGATGCCGCTGATTTCGTGGCTACCAAATACAATAGTGCTGAGGCTAAGGCAGCCGAAGAATTGAGCCATCGCATTGGTGGCGACCGTGCCAACAAGTTGTATGAGCGATGCCGTCGTGCTATTGAAGGCGTTGTGGTTCTGAAGAACATCATCTCCTACTTCATTACCATCAGTGAGAAGTATGGTAGCTTCAAGGGTGAGAAGAACATCTACATGGCGCCTAACAACATCTACAAGAACCTGGTCAACTATATCTGGGTGTCTGCTCTCGACATGAACACCATGGGTGTTGATGTTCTGACGGACAACAACGAGCTCAAGCGTGTCATCACGTACAAGGATACTGAAGTTGGTATTGCTCAGATTACTCCTGTTGACCCCGAGCTGCTTGGTATCAACTTCAACCGTCATTCGATTGATAAGCTGCGGTTGTTGAAGTGCCATGCTGACCTCCAGCATCTCGGCCAGTTCCTTCCCAGTATCGACCAAGACCAGATTCCCCGACTTACCCAGTTCATCACCATGCTGTTCGGTCGTCTTGGCAAGACCAAGTACATCTTCCAGATGTTCAAGTTCGGCGTTGTTGACCTCACAGTCATGGACAAGACCATGCTCCAGGAGTTCGTTGATTGGGTGAGCCGATACATCGTTGAGTCCAACATGCAGATTGCTGCTGTCAATGCCAACCGTACTGCGGCCACTCGTCTTGGCGATGCATTGGTTGTTCGATTCTCAATTGGTACCCGCAATATCGACTTGGTTGCCGCATCCAGTGCTGCTGATAAGACTGCATTGGTTGAGGCGCTTGCCACCATCGACCCGCGGGATCGCGATAGCATCAAGATTGGCGTCTCCACCACCAATGCCCTGCAATTCAATGCTGGCCGTGTTGTGTCTCTGACTCAGTTCAAGACCTTCGCCGATAAGATGACTGGATTTGATGAACTGATGGTGATTAAGGCATTGAACACTGCCCCAGTTGCATTCAACGAAACCATGCGAACGGGATTCGTGAAGGGCCTTCTCTCCGGATTCTTGGATGTCAATGATACCGCGGACAGCGTTACCCGAGCCAAGCGTATCCTGGTTGCTCTCAACTACCTGCTCGTCAAGATGATTGATGACCACCGCCGAGAATACTCCAGCAGCGTCTTTGCCATTGATGATACCTACTTCATCCTTACTCTCAAGGCTATTGCTGGTAAGGTTATGGCCGTCACCGGCATCAGTTCCATCTTCAAGAACCCCAGTGCGCTCCACAACAGTATCACCCAGAGTCCTACTCGTATGATTATGGGTGGCGCTGATGCTCCTGAGATTATCGATGACGCCGTTGAGCTGTATGTGCGTCTGCCATTGTTGGTTGAGTTCTACCGCCGCGTGTTCGACAATGGCAACAAGGCCTTCCGCGACTTGTCTGAGACCTCCAACTTGGACAACGAACAGATATCTCTCGTTCCTGAGGTTGGCAACGTGTGGTCTGGCCTTCTCATCAACATCTTCGATAAGTCCAAGCATATCGACTCGGGTCTCTACACCCATGAGAACATGCAGAAGATAATCGGTGAGATTAACTCCATCTTCAAGCACTTCAAGGGCAGTGTTGCGAATGACCAATTGGTGCGCCATGTTGTCTCTGAGTTGGTTGCTGAGATTAATCGACGATACGGTGTCATCAAGCGTCAAGAGCTGTTGAACTACTATCGCGTGGTCAATGCTACATCCAACCAGAGCCTTGAGATTGAAGAGAGCAACTACTCCAACAACGATATGGATATCCTCAATGAAGCCCTTGAGTTCCAAGAGAAGTCCCCGTCGGATGAGTATGTCAAGGAGCTCAAGAAGACCATCGAGGACAAGTCCGTCTCTACTGAGACCAAGATTAACAAGTTGACCGACTACAAGATTGTCAAGGACTTCCGCGAGCGTATCTCCAGTGCTCTTACCGAGGTCAGCTCCCGTGGTCATGAAGGCACTCAGTTGCTCACCATCCGCGACCGCATTCGATTCTTGAAGCGAGCCATTGCCTCCAAGACCTCTCGTGATGAGAAGTATGACATGATTATCAAGGCCATCGAAGAGGCTGATGCCATCAACCAGTCTGCCAATGATATCTTCATGTGCTTCCACGAGTTCGTGTTGGTTCCTCTCCGAACGCTCAGTCAGATGCACAATGCCCTTCGTCTGTTCATCCTGACTGTGAACGTCTTGGTTGGCTCGGCCGATCGCAACAACACCATCCGCACGAGTGCTGATGCCAAGGAACTCATCCGCAAGATGCTTCCATCCATCTTGGAGAACCAAGATATGCTTCTGAGTGGCGGTGAGTTGAACATGGTTCCAGCCAATATCATCTCTGGAGTTGTGAGTACTGCTGGTAATGCAGTCAGCTTCCTGGACTTGGACAATGCCAAGGTCAAGCTGTTCGCGGCTATGGTGCATGTCATCAATGCCATGAGTGCCAACGCTGGCGACTTGGTCAAGGTGCAGGTGAGTACCACCAAGAACATCACTATCGACTTGTCTGAGTACCAGAAGGTGTGCGAGCATCTGGTTGCCAATGTCAAGTACATGATTGACAAGTTCACTGGTCTGGTTCCCACCAGTCTCTTGGACAAGGTCTCCAGCCGCACGGTTCCTGATAGCATCTACAACATCGAGGAGAGCCTCATGCTGAAGATATTCAACAAGCAGAACAAGAGCGAGTCGTCTCGTGATGTCTTGTGCATTGATAACCTGTACCGCATCCTTCCGGATGTGTCCAAGATTCTCACCACCGATGTTCAGCCTGTTCCATTGATTCAGGCAATCGTGGTCCAGCCCAGTACCGCCATCACCGGTGTGAAGGAAGAGCAAGCAATGCCATTCCTTCGCGATACCTTCACCCAGTACAAGAAGGCCGCTGGTATGTATGTCCAGCCGGAAACCCATACGTACATCTCGACGTTGCTGTTTGACCCACGAGCTACCTCCACGTTTGAGAAGCAGCCCCGTGGTGTCATCCAAGAGTTCAATGTCATTGTGTCCCGATATCTGAATGACCTGTACGATTCCCAGAGCAAGAAGATATACTCCAAGGCGTTTATGACCTTTGCCAGCAACTCCCTTGTGGATGCCCTCAATGGCCAGAGCATCAAGGACTTCCATACCACGAACTCAGCTGAGGCTGCTGGTATGTTCACCTACCATGCCCCTGGTACCCAGACGGTTCTTAGTGCAACCTTGGCGTATGCCATGAAGGTCCTGATGACGCGTATCCACCCAGTTACGAGCGTCAAGATTCATGACGTTGCGTCTGTTCAGGAAGTCAGTCCTCATATGTTGGAGAAGTACCGCATGCTTATCCCCATGTATCTCCGCATCTGTAATGCCTATGTCAAGCGATGCAAGTTGCTCCGTAAGCTGGTTAACTACATCACGTTCGATGCCGCTGGTAATGTGGCTGGTATGGAAGTGAGTGCTGCCATGACTTCGGTGGTCAAGGAGAACATGGATGATGCTGCCAATGACTTCGCCAGTATCTACAAGTCTCTGAATGGTGAGTCCAGTGAGACTGCCCGTGAGCTCATCCCTCTGTACCTCGATGAGTTGGTCAATGCCATGACTGCTCTGATTGGCGATATGAATGCAGTTCAGAAGGAGTTGCTTGAGACTGATAGCACGGTGACGCTGTACTTCGACCTGAAGAAGGACTTCACCAAGAACTTCGTGGACTCCAACAAGACGCTCCCGTTTGCACCTCTCTCCATCCTGACTATGGGCTTCCCCAACATCTCTCACAAGAATGTGGTTCCGCTGTATACCAGCTCGAACATCACGTCTTCCAAGTTCCTGTATGGCCTGCGTACCATGCTTGTGGATGACTTCAAGCTCTCGTCGGCCAAGGTTCCGTATCTCAAGAAGCTGCTTGCTGACTTCAATGGATACTCCACCAGCGGCAACGTCATTGCTGATGCCAAGTTCAACGATGTCCTGTCATATGTGGGTCGTGCCGCCAACTTCGTGTATGATGCTCGGTTCTACAACGGTATCGCCGTCGCGCAGAATGACCCACTCTCCAAGTGCTACCCCAATATCAACAGTATCACCACCTTCCAGGAATCCCACAGTGATATCAGTTCCCTCACTATCGTTGAGAGTGGCAGTATCATAGACAGCTCCAACAAGATTTCCAGTCATGTGAAGAAGGACGTTGTTCGCGATGTCGCGACTCTGACTGCTGATGTTGATGCTGCCAATGCAAATCCTCGTGCTCGCGTCATCATGGTCAATATCTTGGATCTGAACATCATGCCTCTCAACGTGCACTCTCTGATGCGTGAGGTTCCGCTTACCAACATCTACAATTATGCAATGACCTTTGATGAGATTGTCAACCAACTGAAGACGGATGTTCACTTCCCGACGTTCGTTGCCAAGTTGCTCAAGCAACCTTACACTCGTGTGGAGGTTCGTGATGGTTCGATGGTGCTCCCAACTGCCGACGGTCCAGTCAATCTCGATGCTGAGATTCCTGCCAGTGGCCTGCGATTCATTGATGACATCTTGTACAAGAAGCTTGGCAACAAGGCAGCTCCTGGTCGAACCCTGTCGGCGAAGGCTATGGCCGCTCGCTACAATACCAAGCTTGTCCGCAACGTGTTGTTCATGTCCTGTGTGCAGCTTGCCATCAAGAAGAAGGTTAAGCGCGAGTTGGAGTTCATCAACACGCGTGTTGTGGCCAACACATCGGCTGTCAGTGATGCCATTACAAACGCAAGCACTGATATGGGTGATGTGAATGAGAACATGTTCGAGTTCTAAATTGATACCTGTTAGTATAATATATACAATGCATAAGACCGTATTTACCGCACATGTGCTATCAGTGATAGCTGAGCATAGAATATGCGTCCGCGTGGATGAGAAGTACGTCAAGCTCATATCAGACATGTACTCAGACATCTCCATGAGAAATGTAGTCCGAGATACCATAACTCTGAACGTAAAGAATGCCACATTCAATATTTCAATCCCGTGGACCGACCTTGATAGCCTTGTGGGTATGCATATCAGAGTAAATACAAACAACATGAACTACGCCTTCTGGGACACAAAAGAGCGTATCGATGAATACGGCAACACAAGTATCGTATCCATCAAGCGTAAGGGTATCACCTTCTACGCGACAACTATCAAGAACATAACAATCAACGATGAGTAGTTGAGAATCCTTTTTTTTGAGGGCTGTAAAATTGAACCCAGACAAGGTAATTATATAAACATGCTATCATTCCACAACACGTGTCTCTCCATTAAGGCGGCCAGTGAGCTGGACAGGAGTGGCATCTGTCGTGGCAAGTGCATCGACCCAGAGCTCAAACAGAGGGTTTCTAAGAAGATATCCAATAGAGAGGATATACTGTTCCTTGGCAACGATATATCGGAGCCAACCAAGAAGTCAGACTACTGTATGTACATCCATGGCATCACTCCATGCGGAACCAAGACTACTGTAGTTGTGTCTGGTATCGAGCCATATATCGACATAGGTGTCAATCCCGGAGAAACTGATGGAAAGGCTCATACTCGTATCAGCAACTACATCATGGACATCAACGATAAGATGGAGAATGATAGAGATATGCTGGAGATATCCAGAACAGAGACCATCTCTGCCAAGGACTTCATGTTCTACAAGCATGAGAATAGCCAGATGGTCAGGGTATACTTCAAATCTCTGCATATGCTGAGTAAGATGGCTGAGTACTGCAACAAGAGACATATCAAGACGTTCAGCAACTCATCGAGTTCGTACTACAGAGTTGTTGCTCGTAGATATGAGATTAATCTATCCGGCTGGAACATCCTTCATGACTACAAAAAAATAGGGAGTGGATCCAAGGCTGAGTATATCTTTGAAGTGGATGTTCGCGAGACGCAGATAGTGGGCATCCAGTCAGATGATGAGCTATACGATGTTGCTGGCCAACATGGATACAAGCAGTCTGTGGTCAGGTATGAGAACATGATTATGGCATCCTTTGATATCGAAATGATTCCACATGACCTTAACAACTTCCCAGATGCAGAGAACTGTCCTAAGGATGAGATATTCATGATATCCATGACATTCCATCTGGTCAAGAGAAAGGAGTCCCTGTTGAATGTGGTACTCACTCTCAAGGAGACTAAACCAATCAAGGATGCATTCGTTATCCATTGTAGGTCTGAGGCATGTCTATTGTTGGCATTCTCCAAACTGGTAGAGTTGATACAACCAGACTTCATCACTGAGTTCAACGGTGGTGGTTTCGATTGGAAGCAGATACTGAAGAAAGCCCAGCTGGACCATGTGCTGGAATCATTTCTGGAACACATGTCCATAATGAAGCTGGCTTCATGGGAGAAGACTCATGGCATGAAGCAGTACATGGTCAATGGCAAATCAGTCAAGCTGTTCTCCATCGGTAGATGCTACAACATGCGAGAGATTAAGATTGGTGGAGCAACTGCTCCTGCCAGAGTTCGTAGTCTCAAACTTCCAGGATGGGTTGGCTTTGATACTCTTGTGGTGTTCAAGCAATTGGAGCCCAATGCAGACTCCCACAAACTGAATGAATGTCTGCGCAGATGCAATCTCGGTAGTAAGGATGACATGGATATCAGAGAGATGTTCAAAATCTATCGCAGTGGTACCGCCGAGCAGATGAAGATGGTAGCCCACTACTGCTACATCGATACGTTCAAGCTACAACAGCTGCTCATCAAGAAGAACGTGGTGCAGGACCATAGAGAGATTGCCAACCTATCATTCACATCAATATCAGACACGTTCATGTGTGCTGGAGGGTCGCGTATGAGAAACCTACTCATGAACAGAGCCGAGAAGCGTGGGTATGTGTTCGATACCAGCTACAAACCGGTTGTTGGATTTGAAGAAGACAGCGATGATGACAGCGATGATGAGTCAACTCATGTAAAGAAGAGAGCCAAATTCCCAGGAGCCTTTGTAGTTCCGCCTAAGAAGGGCATCGTCAAGCCAATCATGCGATTGGACGAGTTTGCAGACCGCTTTGAAGGAACCATAGATAAGTCCAGACTTGACGAAGGCTATAAGTACATCGAGAAGAACTTTGAACGCATCTATCATTCATCAAGAAAGATAGATAACCCACCGGAGTTCATCAAGCCATACATTCAGTATACCAACGAGAACGAGAATCAATACCCAGTGTCTGGATTAGATTACTCATCGCTGTATCCATCCATTATCATGACATACAACATCTCCCCAGAGAAGCTCATCGTGGATGAGAAGTATGCCAAGCAGCTGCAGGAGATGGGCAAGACTCTACAATTCGTACAGTTCCCATTCTGTGGAGAGATGGTAAAGGCATGGTTTGTGAGACACAACAACATCAAGAGTGAGTACAGCATCTGTGGCAGTCTACTCATAGAGCTATTCAATCGCCGGGCCAATCTCAAGAAGGTACTCAAGAAGCTGAATGACCGCATCTTCGAGCTGGAGCAGGAGATGAAGCCATACATCGCCAAGGACGATGTGGATAGCTTTCCAAAGATAGAGGAGTACAACGAAGTCAAGTTTGACCAAGTGAGTTGTGATTCAAAGCAGAGGGCTGTCAAGATATTCATGAACACCCTGTATGGGTCTATGGGCGAGACTACATCATTCATCTGTGCGATTGAGGTAGCAGCCAGCGTGACGACCATGGGCAAGTACAACTTGATGCTGGCCAGGGACTTTGTAATCAATACATTGAAGATGAGACTCTACTATGGAGATACTGATAGTCTGTATGTGGCTTGCAACAAGAAGTACTTCATCGACTACGACCGAGATTACTTCACTAACAAGATTGACAAGTTGACCTATGGGTCCAAGCTGGTCATGGAGACATTCAATCAGATTGAGATAGCCAAGACTAAGGTCAATGAGCATCTGATTGCAGACAATGGATCTAAGCATCTCAGCATGGCTTATGAGGAGGTTCTGTATCCAGTTGCATTCCTGAGCAAGAAGAAATACTATGGAGTACCTCATGAGAAGAACGTGGACTTCTATCCCAAGAACCTGTTCCTTCGCGGACTGGAGATAGTCAAGAGAGGGTCATCGGATGTTCTGAAAGATATCGTAAGCAAGATGATTAGAGAGGTGATGGATATCAGGTCTACCAAGGACATCATGGATGTTCTCAAGGAAGCCATCCAACGATTCTTCACAACCAAGTGGCCGGTGGAGGTGTTCGCCAAGTCCAAGGTATACAGAGCCGACAAGAACAACACCACCGTAAAGACCATGATTGCCAAATACAACAAGATGAACTACCCAAATATACCCGAGCAGAACGTGCGGTTCAAGACGGTCATCTGTAAGTACTTCCCTTGGGAGTACAACATCAATGGTACAACCAAGAGCAAGCTCAGTATTGGAGATAGGATGGAACTGGTCGAGAGAGTCGTGGCTGAGAATCTGGAGATAGACCTGGACTACTACTTCGAGAACGAACTAACCGGACAGATGGCCAGACTGATATCCTTCTGTGATATCTTCCAGGATGCCGCCAAATCTATTGACGAGGAGGAGGATGTATCATCTATGACTGAGATACAGAGACAGAAGTACGACAAGAAGATGTACAAGAAGACCGAGGAGATGTTGTTCAAGGTTGCCAAGAAGTACATCAATGGACTGTCCAAGGAGTATAGCAACTCATATACCAACAAGAATACCCTGTACGTAGATACATGGAAGCAGGTGGCTGCGATGATTAAGAGGAGTCCACATCTATTGCCATTCAATAAACTACAGCTACTGGTCATATCTATTCTCAAATCCAAGAACGTGGACAGAATTGGTGATGACATGTACAAGTGGGCCGAGTCATACATCATCATCGACTGCAATACGAAACTCACAAGCGACCAGAAGAATCAACTGAGAGAGCAGATGTCTATGATAGAGATGTATATCAAGGAACAGGAGTGCCCAACTGATATCGTAGACCCGTTGATGGCCTGGCAGGTTAATATCGTCAAGTACATCTATGACGAGTATGACTACAAGGGTATCTGTGATAACAACATGCCATACAACAAGCTGGAGGATGTGATGTGTCTCTACGAGGAGCTTGAGGGAATCATGTGTATGCCAGAGCTATACCCCAAGTTCGAGCTGGAGCACACTCAATGGATAATTGATATGCTGATGCTGAGCATAGCGAGCGTAGCCTAAGCACATGGCTTCTAATATATTTTTTTGACCAAATTGATATAAATATATATCTTATAGAGATGCTCGATAGAGGCGTCTTAGTTGTTGTAGAGGGCATCAACGGGGCTGGTAAGTCCAGCATCATAAAACAGGTGGCTGAGCACTTCGAGCATGAGGGGCTCTCCATTGTGGTCTACAAGTTCCCTGACAGGAATGGGTTGTTCGGTAAGCGTATAGATAGATATCTCAAGGGAGAGATATCTATCTCATCCAAGTATGATATCCTTCATATGTTCTCGGCCAACAGAGATACTGCCAGGAAGGCCATACTCGATGACCTCACTTGTATGAAGATAGTAATATGCGATAGATACGTGTTCAGTGCCATTGCATATCACATCCCTCGAACGGTGGACGATGCACGCAAGATTCGCCTGTACTGCAACGTGATAGGGTACTTCGACAAGAACATGCCAGTGCCAGATGTGGTGTATCTCATTGAGGGCGATCACATAACCAGGCGTAAGGGAGGTATTGCTGAGATATTTCATCATACGGGTGGAGAGAGTCAGAGACTCAAGAACATGATATACAAGGTCATAAAAAATTACTCAACGCCAATGAAGGTGCTGAACAACTATGCGAACAAGATGGAAGATGTGGTGCAGTATATCATTAATGACGTGGAAGATATCATAGAGTGATGCCCATGCGGCAGCTCTCCTTGTTGAACACGTCCACCCGTTTTTGTGTGTCGATGACACGGATGATATCCGAGTATGTATTGGGATCTGCACTCTTGGTGTAGTGCATGTTGATGTAGGCAAGATTTGGAAAGTACTCCTCTATCGCACTTATGTAGAACCTGCCCTCAATGTTTATAAATGGAGTAAGCTGCATGCCATGTAGAATCCTTGTATATCCATCCTTCATGGTCAGTTCTATCCTGGATACAAATATATCGAAGTCAATCTTCTCGGGCTCCTCTGAGCAATCAGTATCACTGTCATCCGACTGAGACTGCTGTATATGAAGGAGTGGAGCACCAAACATGTGTGGCGGGAGGCACAGAAGAAGGGCAATCTTATAGTAGCCAGCAAGGTCCACCAGCCATAGCCACATGTACATGATATACACTTGAGCCATGCACAACTGCGTCATTCTGAATATATTATACCCAAGTGGTTGTTAGATTAGGATGCACAAAATTGAAATCACGTAGTATAATATATAGGCATCATGGATTCAGAGGACCAGACCAACATCGACGAGGTGGCGTCCAACTATGACGACATGGACGACATTGATGTGGACCTTGATGTGGATGAGGTGGAGGAGACAGAGACTGAGTCTGTACCGCGGCCCAAGCTGGAGCCAGACATGGAAGAGGATGATGATATAGACATGGAAGAGGATGATGACATGGATGATGACCCAGATGCTGAGCGGGTAGTCAAAAAGAAGCACATGCACATGTATCATCAACAACAAGAGAGTACGGAGGTAAAGATAGTGAAGCCGAGCAATAGGATTACCTCGGAGTACATGACTGTATATGAGTACTCTATGATAGTGGGCACCAGGGCAACCCATATATCCGAAGGAGCAGTTCTCTATACAGACCCAGATGGATTATTTGACCCTCGAGACATCGCAAAAAAAGAAATCAATGAGAACATGTGCCCGCTATCCGTCATGCGTAAGATAAGTCCAACACTGGTGGAGTTGTGGGAAGTCAATGAAATGGTGAAGCCACAGTAAGCTACTCAAACTGCTGCTTGCATGTAGGGCAAACGAACAATGCCTGACCATTCTGGGCAATCTTGACCACATGTACGATGGTCTCTGGACAGCCCTTGGTTGGGCACTTTTTTTCTGCGAGCTCTACTATGGAGTCCGCATGAGCGTTCTGCAGGTAGTTCCTATGCTTATGAATGGAGTTGTTCTCCTGGAGGAACTCATCTATCATGAGAGTATCCTCATCTGTCAGGTCATACTCCTCGCAGCATTCCAGACATATGTAGATGGCTGTACCATCCTTCACCACGGATGTCAGGATGTTATCACAGTTGTTTCTCGAGCAGAACCGCATGGTGCTATATATTAGTATGTATATAGTCAATTTTATATTCCAGCCTACGCCCGCTGCTTCTCGAACTCCGCCAGTACGCTGGTAAATGGTGGCGATGGCTTGGTCCTGCATATCTTGTCCTTGAGGATTTTGAGCTTGGCCTGTAGTTGTGTCTTGGTGAGCTTCTTGTGCATGAGTAGCTCCTTCTCCTTCTTGAACTTGTCCAGCTCCTGCTTCATCAGCTTCTTGTTGACCTTGTCATGCAGCAGATAGACCCACTTCATCATGTCCCTGCGCGAGCCAGCATACTTGTCCAGTGGCAGTTCCTTCAGGTAATCCGCATAGGAGTGGCGGCACCAGAAGCATGGGAGGGTGTACTCCAGCGAGGACATCATAGCCTGGAACTTCCTCACTACCCGCATGTGTTCCTTGTTGTTTGGATCTACTCGTACTGGATAGGCTCCAGCCACTGAGGAGAATAGGAAGACCCACGCATGTGGGCCCCAGAATCGGGTCTTCATCCCGTTCATAGAATTGGTCATCGGTATTAATTACAGTCTGTATATATAGAGCCAACATAACCAAATAAATAATAATACAATGGAAGAACTGGCAGGCAAGAGCATCGATGACTTCATTCAGTATGATTTGAATGGACGGTGGCTGATTGCCAAGATACTACGAATTCATGATGGAGATACCTACACCATAGGATGGAAGGAGAATGATAAGTTCGTTAAGACAAACATCCGAATGGTTGGCATCGATACCCCTGAACTCCGGTCCAAGACCAATGGAGGCATGGAAGCTAAGTTATGTAGGATGGGCCGCAACTGGCTCATCTCCAAGTACCTCAACCAGATAGTATCTGTGGAGTGTCTGGGCATGGACAAGTATGGTCGCCTGCTGGCAAATATATATGAATATCCACAGAAGACCATCAGTTTCAATCAGATGCTGATAGATAACAAGTTTGCCAGAGCCTATGGAGGAGACCTCCACAAGAATGACTGGACAGAGGAGGAGCTAACCGAAGGCATCTCCAAGGCTGAGTCCATGGGAATCAAGGACGAGTAAGCAACCCCGCGGAATTCCGCGGGGTTCAATACGAAGGATAATAAGCATTGATGTATGCAAAACTGGGATTCCTCCAGGCATCCCAGTTTTACCAATAAGAAGAACACAACTCAGATTCCTTTAAGAATCTGAGTTTCATAGAAGGATAAGAATCAAAACTCAGATGACTCCAACCATCTGAGTTTTATCAATAAGAAGGACACAAACTCAGCTCCTTAGATGGAGCTGAGTTTCATAGAAGGATAAGAACCAAAACTCAGGTGACTCGAGTCACCTGAGTTAACAATAAAAATAAACACGAACTCAGACTTCTCCAGGAGTCTGAGTTCTACCATAAGAAGTACCAAACTCAGGTATCCCAAGATACCTGAGTTCTATCAATAAGAAGGACACAAACTCAGGTCCTTATAGGGACCTGAGTTCTACCATAAGAATGACCAAACTCAGGCTCTTCCAGTAGCCTGAGTTCTACCATAAGAAGTACCAAACTCGGGTCCCTATAAGGACCCGAGTTCTATCAATAAGAAGAATACAAACTGGGCTCCATCTAAGGAGCCGAGTTTCATGGAATAAAAAGGACCAAACTCGGGTATCTCGAGATACCCGAGTTTTATTAATAAGAATCAAAACTGGGACTACTATAGTAGTCCCAGTTTAGTATATCTAAAACAATACTTAGATGGCCCTATAAGGCCTTATTTTTTGATTGAGCCTAAAATTGAAGAGCTATCATCAATAAATATACTACGACAGTATTCAAATAGTCAATATGGTTTCGATGAACGTCATTCGTGCTGAATTCAAGGCCAAGCTTGCCATCAATCCATTGGGGTTATCTATGGACGACCTTAATGCTATCTGTGATATGTTGATTGATGATATCACAGAGGAAGATAAGCTTCTGTTTGCCAGATTCAAGTTCTGGATGAGACATCCAAAGACAGATACTCCAATCGTTTGTGCCAATGTAGAATTGGTACGGTTTGGAGTACTATCTGCGAGACCAACAAGAGCTACCAAGAAGGACCAAAACTCAGACTCCTCCAGTAGTCTGAGTTATCTTGCCCAAATATATAACATTACAAAGTTCTTCAAAACACATGGGATTACATCATTGGCTGTCAATCGTAGGCCTGATACAGTTGAAGCGAGAGCTAAAGTTGTAGATGCTTGTGTGAAGCAATCATTGATTGATGGAACCATAGTACTACCAGAGCCAGAGAATATTGAAGAGGAACCTAACAAAGGAAACAATCGTACTCAGTCTATGCAGTACATAACAATCGATAACTTGCTTACATGTATTGCCAGAAGTGAGAATGCATCAACTTTGACAGTATATGCTGTACAAGTGATAGCTGCAATGGAAATATACAATCAGGAACTACAGGATGCGAAGACCAATGCCTTGCTTAAGCTACAGACTGAGCTTGTCAAGAAGGATGATGTTATATCTGAGAAGGATGATGAACTTGCTAAGATGCGTGAGGAAATGAAACAACAACATGAAGAGACCCAACTACAACTCAGGTTGCAACGTGAAGAGAGTCAGCTACAACATGACATGAGTCAGCGTAAGATGGATGCACTCATGATATATGCTGAGGATACCAATGAGAAGCTTACCATCATGTTCGACTTCATGGTTGGCTTTGCGAGAATGATGCTGCCTATGTGGAGTGGTTCCAGTGTGTTCAAGACTCAGATGGATAATCTGATGAAGACCAGTAGCATCATCACATCACTCAGCTTGCTCAAGGTCATGTTCGTAGTTCCATTCTACGGATACTATGACAAGCCATACAATACATTCAAACATGATGACAAGGATGTGAATATTCGAACCACACTCAGACTGTACTTCTGTTGCTGCAACTTCAGTGATATTCGCGACCGTGTATCTGGCCTAAGTGAGCGTCATGGTCATGATATGTATATGATGCAGCCCATAGCCATTGGGCTCATCTCTTCTGAAATCAATACAGAGAAGATGATTCTTGAGAAGATGCATATCTTCCCAGCCAAGGCAAAGGTTAAGTTCGATAGAAAGTACAAAGCATTTGATATTCATATCAATGAGACATCTACCAGTAGCATTGATAGCATATGCAATCAGGTTGTATCCAATACACTGACTGAGTCATTCCAGGGCTACCAGATTCGCATGGATGAACATTCTTCCGATATCAATCAGGATATCATCAAACATCTGACCAAGGCGGATGATGTGTTCTATGGAGATGTGCGTCCATTCTGTCAGAAATATCTGGATTGCTTCTATACCAAGGTATATGACAAGGGCACATTCATTGAATACAAGTCCTGTATATCATCAAGGACTACGAATGCTCGTCCGGATGTTGGCAATCGTAAGCTTACTGACGCCCACTATGCCTTGTACAAGATTAAAGAAATCCTGGATGAAGACAGAGGCATCAAGGAGATAGACAATATGGTGCATACTGGAGTCATCAGCAAGCGAAACATCAAGTCCCTGAAAAAAGTGGCTGATGTGGAACACATAGACATCACTCATGTCAAATTCCCGGATGATAGTGAGTAATCCTATTTTTTATATAAACAGACATGCCTCCATTCAATAACATCCCATGCAATCATCTGACTCCACGCATGCTTATAGATTTGGCCAACTACGAATGGGCCCTTCCAGTACTTGAGAGAAACGTTGATAGGCTGCCCATTCGGGCTTGGCGTATCTTGGAGAGCAGACCATGGGCCACTTCATTTCTAATGAAGCACTGTCCTACTTAAACTCCTTGGCTACATCTCCGATGGTACCGACCGCAGCCTTGCCCATGTTTATCAGTCCTCTGAAGAATCCAGTTGCCTTCTGCTGCATGGCATTAGTATCTACATTGCTCACGTAGTTAACCATGGATGCGGCATCATACCCTCCGTTTATTTTTTCCGCCTGATGTTTTTCATTCCAGTACGCCAGCATCAGTGTGCATGTCATGATGACTATTGGTAGTGTGTATTGTTCGAATAGTAGGATGACTGCAAGTAAGATACATACTGCTACTATGAATGAACCTATAAATCTGAGCTCCCACCGATGCAGCCCACACATGCTTATATACATGGCTGCACAAAAAAATATCCAACCATCTAACTGAAGTGCTTGGTGTAGATATCATCGAATGCCTTCATGCGATCGGGATTCTTGCGGATGTACTCAGTGTATATGATGTTGGCTATGCGGTTCTGCTGAACCGCTCCTGATTTGGTCTTGACCTTGTCGCTATCACATACTGTATCCAGTTCTTCCTGAGTATACAGAAGTCCAACATACTTGGCTTGGTCCTCATTGAAGATGGTCTTGAAGTATATCGGCCTTGTAGGTTTGGCCGTCTTGGTAGTAGCTACCTGCTGGGCTGATGCCTGAGCGTTGTTATCAAGGTTCTTGAGCAGGTCTAACTTCTTAGATAGAGCCCTGTAGGCCGTCTCGTTGGCAGACTCATTCACCTCGGACAGATGGTCTATCTTGTCGCTAAGAGCAGCCACATCCTCGGCAAGCTTCTCAAGCATGGCAATAATCTTGTTGTTGGTAGCACTCATGGTTGTATATTTATTCATGACATCTGTCAATTTTGGATGGTTTATAAAATCCGATGCTTATCCTTATAATTCCTCACCGCATCGATTATCTTGTACATGGTTGTCCTTGCTTCCTCTCTATCCCCATCTGAATTATTAATATCATCGGCTTGTTCCTTATAGTCCGCAATCTCTCCTTCAGCAGCTTTCCCTGGTCCATATTTTTTATCATTCTCTCTCTTATCCTGTCGCTCTTTCTCTTGCGCATCAGCTATGAACTTATCAAAGGCCTCCTTATTCTTTCTTTCACGCTCAGCAAACTCATTACTAATCTTAGCCGCATCTTTCTTGGTCCATCCTGGTATCACACTGGATATGCCATCATTCTCATACACTCCAGTCTCTTGTTCCCATGCTGTATCTGTAATTTCTTTAAGCTCTTGTTTGGATATCCCATATATATTGTCAGATAGGAAGCCATCATAGTTCTGTTGGATATTGGCAAGTCGTCTTCGTTCATTCTCATCCCTTACAGCAATCTCTTGAAGCTCTTGTTCAGATATCTCATAATCATTCTCATTCCTTACATCAATCTCATAATCATTCTTATGTTTGATATTCGTAGGTTGTCTTTGCTCATTCTCTCGTTTAAGTACCAAGTATGAGATGGCCATAGGGATATATTTCATACCCTGATGTATAGCCAGGATGGCCGTTGGTATGGCGAGTATAAGCCCCACATACGCAGCAGTCTTGAACCTGTCCTTGGGTAGAGTAGTTCCTATGATGATGTAGTATATTGTGGTGAGTATCAGTAGCCCAACAGCCAGCTTCCATATATTGTTGACATTCCAATACATGATGGATAACCTATATTGGTCTATACATATTAATGATGCCATGCACCCACTTCAAATCCTATGATAACTATAGAAAAAAATAATAATCATCTATCCGAGATGAGACTTGGCGGTATTTACTATGACTGAGTATATCTTGGTCAATGCTTGCTTGTTGGCATTCATGAACGCAATCAACGATTTGATGTTAGTATTGAGAGCTGGGATGATGGAGCTTGGGGTATCTGCCTTGGCGGCCACTATATTTATTTTCTTGGGGTGTATATCCAGTTTGGGCATCTTGAAGCCCACATCTATGTATTGGTCATCCAGTGTTCCTGCCTCATATACAGAGTACAGAATGCCATCCAAGTTGAGTAGCTCCGCCATTAGTTTCATATCCTTGGACTGCAGCAGCATACGCACATACCTGTCTATCATCCATATGTTGTAGTTGGTCTGGAACATGTTATCTCCGCTCAGTATATCCACATGAGCATGCTGGAACAGCACCCGTAGCTGTCTAAGGTACAGCTGTGTGTCTTTCTTGTCTATGCTTTCCAGTGTATCTGCAATCATTTCAAAGTTGGCCAGCTCGGTAGATACTGTGTCATTGAATGCTCTGGTATAGGTCCTTCCTCCTGACATGGAGAATGATATGTGTACAGCATTATCTCGCTTGCTCAACCCTCCTTTGATGGTCATGGTCTATATTAGTATATCTAATTTGATGTAAGACTAAACGTGGCGGTATGGATACGCTGGGTATCATCCGGATTGACCGAGGTGATTGCCTTGAGCGGGAATGCCGCATTATCAGCCTCAGCAGACTTGCCATCGGTCTTCCTGTATGATGGACGGCCGAAGATGCCCACCCATGGATTGACATCGAGGTCATCATCACGCACGGATGGGACACCTCCACCACTATCGAACGATGAGCGTTCCTTGGCAAACTTACGGTGGTTCATCGCAACCTCCTTCTCGAGGGCCATGTCTTGGAGAGCCTGGTCATAGTTGTTGTCTTGGATAAGAGCGCTAATCTTGTCGGAGCTCACATCCTGGGCCATGCTGTTGCTGAACCCTTCAACCATACCGGTGCACTGAGCGAAGATACGCTGAATGGCGTTGTGCTTGTTCACAACCTCCACAACCTTCTGCTTGAAGTCATCCACCGTATTCAAGAAGAATGCCATGGAACCAACGACTGCCGAGGAGTCCGAGCTTCCATCCAAAATATCGGCCAATCGAAGACTGTACGGGCTATCAACAACCACTCCACTCCGCACGAATGGAAGGAACGAGTCGTCCAAAATCTGCTTGATATCCACCACATAGGCCTGAACCTTGTGCATCTGCACATCGAAGTCCTTAACCTTGGATTGGTCTGCGGTGTTGATGTCCTGCAGGCGACGCATAGCCACAATGGAGCCAGCCTGGATAACCAGGGTCGAGAATGCCAACGCCTGAATGGTCGCGATCGCGTCCAATGCCCGCATACGGTTGTTGATGTCCATGACTGCCTTGGTTATCTTACCTTCGGCTGAGGCCATGGCTGCAAACTTCTGGGCGGCAATGTTGGCGGCCGATACATTGACAATACACGTCTTCTGTTCTTCCTTGACAGCAGCAAGCTCTGCAAACACCGAATCTATCTTCTCATTAGTGGAGAGAGTCTCAACCTCTTCCTTAATGCTAAGGTCCATCATTTGCTGCATGTCCCGCAGCTTGCCGAGAATGCCATCGACTTGGCGAGCATGGTGCTTAATCTCTGCACGTGGGTCATCATTGGCAATGAATGGACAATCTGGGCCACAGCCCTGGGTACCGCGGCATCGGTAGTGTTGGCCCACCTTCACAATGGACACATCCACTTCTTTACCCCGGAGCTCAGAGGTAATGTATATCAGATATATCAGGAATCCAGTAGCCACTATGAGGGCGGTCCACACCAGAATTCGACACCAGTGTTGCGCGATGAAGGAGCCAACCTTATGCCCGTGGTGGAAGCTGCTCATGACATGAGCATGTGCATCAACTGGCTTTGGTTGTTCGCTCGGTTTGATGGCAAGATTGATATCTTCGACAGGCTGGGCATTGGTTTCCATCGTGATTGATAGTTAGCTATATTAGGCAAGACTAAACTATGGTGGGCTACAAAAAAATGCATAATTAATTACAGACTGGGGATGACCAGGCGGTAATAGGGGTCCTCCATGATGTTATCGCTTAACCGTATTATCCTGACCACATTCCCCACTCGTGCACCAAGCCACACCATCTGCGGGTCGTGCTCAAATATCTTGGGGAGGTTCTCCTTATTCATCATGGCCTGCTTGTCCAGCATATCCACATCCTCGTCTGTGAGAATGGAGTACTTGGGAGCCTGGTTGTACTCCGGAATGATGCAGTTGAACAGTGGGTATGTGAATGATTTGAAGGACCTATAAGCCTTTGGGGTATCCAACTCCCACAACTTCAGCCCGCCCATCACACCAGCAGATACCTTCACTTTGGTGATGGTCATCACCTCCGCGAATGGGTAGTCTATCTTGTCCACGAACTTCTTCATGTTGGCCCGCTTGTTCTCACACTCCGTTCCTGGATATATCAATAACAGCACCAGAACCCTGGCATCCTTGTTGTCCTTGGGTACCGATGGCAGTATCACATACTTGTTCAGCTGGATGCTCTTGATGAACTCATCCTGCTTCATGACTGGAACAAGTGAGCTCAGCTTGCGGTAATCATAGAACGCATGTATGTTGCGGTAGATGTTGTAGAGCTGCTGATTGGTGTTGTTCATCATTGCTATTTTTATCAGACGATGGATTATACTATACTATATATAACTTCAATTTTAAACGATGGACCGACGTATGAAGATGGCTGTGATAGCGATTGTGGTAATGGTGATAATCATCATTGTACTGGTAGTGGTACTCAAACACCACTCCAAGGAGGGGCTTACCAATCCCAACAATGACGAGTACAAGAAGGAGTTGGCTCTATTCAAGTCCCTTTCCCCGGATAAACAGATTGAATATCTGAACATGAGCAAGGAGGACAAGATGGCTGTATACTGGCGGGGCGGTGGCTTGCATTAAATAATTTTATTTAATGGATGAACTATGTTCATCCAAATATATAGGATATCTTAGATCTCACACACAACCATGAGTTTCGAATCATTCGGCAATCCTACTGGCGCTGGTATGTTCACCCACAAGGAGATTACGGAGGACTTCTCCTCCCCGGCACTCTCCGCATTCACTGATAAGCATATGCAGTATGCCGTTTATAAGGCTGCTCACACCTTCAAGCTGTTCCTCCGTGTGGTTCTGCTCGTGGCCCTCGTGTACCTCGTTTGGGTGGTTGCTACCTACATCGCCGATCGCGCGTTCGGCATCAAAATTGTCAACATGGTCAAGGGCAAGAAGGAAGGCCTCCAATACCTCGGCGCCAGCTATGATAGTGCCTTGGAAACGACTGAAGTCCCCAGCAAGACCTTGCAGGATGCTAAGTTTGCTGCCCTCCAAACCGCACAAACCAAAATGGAAGAGGCTGCTGCTGGCACTACCACCGCTGCGCCTGTTGCCCCTAAGTCTCCGTTCACGGTTGAGCGTCTTGGCAACAAGGAACTCGACCCCGAGAAGCAGTACATGCAGAAGGTGGCTGCTGGCAAGTAAGTCAATCAATGGCATGCATACCAACCACTCTCTTTTTTAAATCCGCAGACAATCCTAACTATGTGCCAACCAAATATACATCATGGAATCTGCGACATGGGCCATAGTTGCCATTGCCATCGTTGTGCTCCTCTTCGTGCTGTTCAAGTCTTGGAACACCAAGAAAACAGTAAGGAATGAAGACCGCGACGATGAGTCGGACTGCTCTTCCGAGTCGGATGATGAGGATATATCAAACTATGACTTGCAAGGAGAGGTGCGGTCATTCATGAACAGGCAGAAGCAATACATAGAGCAGTCTGGTCAAAATTGAAGCAGTTCATAACATATATATAGAACCATGAGCTCTGAACTAATCTACACCGATGGCTCCTGCAATGGCAACGGCAAGTCTTCCTCAAGTGGAGGCTTTGGGGTATTCATCAAGAAATCCAAGCTGTTCAATGCTCCTGTGCGTATCAATAGGAAGGGAGAACATACGCGGGTGATGGGTAAGATGACCTACGTTACGAACATTCGGATGGAGGGTCTGGCCATCGTATCAACATTGGCCCTCTATGCCAAACATATATCTACAGGAGAAGGAACCTACCCAGTTGATATCCTCAACAGCTTTGACCCATATGACCCAGAGGTAGAACTGCCTGACGAAAAAAAGGTGGACTGCAAGAGTATCAGCATCGTATCGGATTCACAGTTCTGGATTAACGTCATCACATCATGGATGCCAACCTGGATTAGGAAGGGTATCCTCTTGGAGAAGAAGAACCCAGATATCCTGCTGATGCTCCAGCGCTATGTCAAGTGGTACAAGGATAACGATGTCAAGATAGACTTCATCTTCGTGCGCTCACATCAGAAGGGACAGCGGTCATTCCATGCCGACGATAATGATGTTGTAGATATCCTCGCCAAGGATGCAGCATCTAACAGCTCATCAAAGTATGAGGCTCACAACTGAATGTAGGATAGATACTTGGCCTGGATGATGGAGGCCACTGTCTCATTTTTTTCAGCGAAGTAGACGATGGTATCATTATAGATATCGTAATGCTTGTCCACAATGATGATGGTATCGATTACTTGACATATATGTTTCTCGTTCTGTGTGTCTATGGCTCTCTGTAGTTTCTTCCTGTAGGCCCATATACAGTGCTTGGTGATGCGGTGATACTGGATGATGCCCTTGGTATACCAGTGGGTCTTCATGGGAGGTATCAGCAGTGTCTTGAATATCTTCACGTTCTGTTCCAGCAAGAGGAACTTATGCTGGCGTATGATGTTGCCCCTGTATAGCATCAGCTTGGTGAAGATGTTCTCAAATACTACAGAGTACTCCTTCAGCTGGGAACAGTAGCCAAGAAACATAACGGCCCTCTTATACACATCTATGGCATCGTTCATGGCTCGTATCTGACGACTCTTAACCATGGCATCATCCAACAATGTATCTCCTATGTCCGACAAGTTGCTCATGATTGTTATACATAGTGGATGGTTATTAAAATCAGAGAGTAATCATATGATTATCAAACTCAAGTAGGCCGACGGAATTCCGTCGGCCTCAGTAAAATATAGCTGTTTGAAATTGATAATACATATGATTGTCAAACTTAAGTAGGCGGATGGAATTCCACCCGCCTCAGTAAAATATCTATCCTGCAGAGTTGCAGGATAGATTTAAAATTGATAATACATATGATTGCCAAACTCAAGTAGGCCGCAGGAATTCCTGCGGCCTCAACAAATTTATATCCTCCAAGCTGGGAGTATTATAGTTAAATCACTGATATACATATGATTATCACACTTAAGTAGGCCACGAGAATTCCCGCGGCCTCAGTAAAAAAGGTATATAGAATTCCATATATTACCAAGGGTAAGCATGCCGCCCAATATCGGGCGGCCTCATCAAAACCAGCAAAACATTGGGTTCAAAATCATTCTATCACTGAGCTCATCGAGAAATATAAGAAGCATATGAATGATGAGCCTAATAGGCCTCTATAATGCCTTATTTTTGATTGAACTCAAAATTGAAGAGCTATCATGAATAAATATACAACCATAACCAAACATGAAGATTATTGCTCCCACTGACTATGTTCTTAGTCTCATCGAGACTCTAACCAAGAAGACTCTCGATGAGTTCTTTAAGGAAGTTCATGACAAGTTCTATCCAGAGATAGATATCTCATTCATGAACCACTTCTTAGAATTGACGAATCATAGGAATGAATTCATTGTCGAGCATTCAAAGCTATATGACTATGGAATAATGGTTTCTAAGCAATCCAGTGATGTTAAGAAGAAGTTAATTGCTAATGGACTTGAGAAGGATAAGGATTATGAGCTCAGAGACGTCTCTGAGCTCAGATTACAAGGAGGCATTGCATATAAAAAGATATACATCTTAACTCCAAGAGCATTCAAGATATGTCTTATGCGAGCTCAGCGTAGACCTAATCAAGAAGCAGATCCAGTCAAATATTGTGATTACTTCATCTTGCTTGAGGAGATGTATGAGTTATTCACTGCATATGAAAGGGGTTATAATGAGAAGTTGCATTCAATAAAAGATGGCAAGTTGGACAAGATAACTCAGCAGCTTACTATTGCAAATAATAAGATAGATGCACTCATGGTGTATGCCGAGGATATGAACGAGAGGATGGATATCTTCTTCGACTTCATGATTGGGTTTGCGAGGATGACCATCCCCATGTGGAATGGGGCCAGTGTCTTCAAGACTCAGCTGGATAATCTTACCCAATCCAATACCATCATCAAGGCACTCAACTTGCTCAAGGTTATGTTCGTAGTTGCATTCTATACTCCAACGCAGGAACCATACAATGTGTTTGCGTACAAGGATAACATCTACACTGCCAGAACCAATCTTAGATTGTACTTCTGTTGCTGCAACTTTGGAGGAGTTGCCAAACGTGTGGCCGAACTCAACAAGAGACACAGTTATGATATGTATATGCTGGAACCAATAGTGATTGGGTTGATGTCATCGGAAATCAACACAGAACGAGAGGTTCTGAAGAAGATGCATATCTTCCCAAAGAAGGCGAGTACTGAGTACAATAGCAACACCAAGTCATTCGATATTGATATCCATCAGCAGACATACAGCGGTATCAATAATGTATATGCCAGAATAATGGTAAATGCTATCAATGAGACATTCCAAGAATACCAAATGCGTATGATTGATGCATCTGATGATGTTAATCAGGACATCATCGAACATTTGACCAACGCCGATGATGCATTCTATACTGATATTCGTCCATACTGTCAGACGTACCTTGATTGCTACTACAGAGCAGCATTTGATGATGACGACGAATTCATTGAGTACGTGTACTGCAAGTCATCGACAACTATGGTTGCTCGTCCAGATTATGGTAATCGCAAGCTCACAGACCTGCACTATTCCCTGTTCAAGATTAAAGATATCTTGGATGAAGACCGTGGCACTCGTGAGATTGACAACATGGTTCGTACTGGTATCATCAGCAAGAAGAACATCAAGTCATTGAAGAAGGTGGCTGAGATAGAGAAGATAGATATCTCAAACGTGCAGTTCCCAGACAACCTTGAGGACGACCTGTAAGCCCTATTTTTGTGTCTATCTTAAAATTGACACCAGTTATTATATTATATAGCCACCCGCTATAGATATCAAACATGGCCACCATCAACCAACACGTTAGCGAGATCACCGACCTGACCAATCCAGGAGACTTGACTCAGATTACCACGTCTGGAGATATCGTGCTTTCCACGATGACTCTGGATGGACTAATCACTAATGTGAAGTTTGATAAACGAACGGCCATCGATTCATTGAGGCTCACCAATCGTGTGGTGGAGATTGGGTGCAACTTCGGCTACATGATACTGGAGGAGTACAAGTCCATGCCCTGCTACAAGGACCGTATGTCCAAGAAGAAGCGTCGTGTGGAGCAACGCTCTGGACGTAAGCAGGGATTGGGCACTCACTTCAACTCCCAGATAACCTTCACGATTGTCTCGGAGAAGGATGAAACCAACTCGTATCAAGTGAAGTTATTCACCAACGGGCGGGTTCAGATTCCTGGCATCGGCAAGCTTTCCAAGAGCAATGATGAGTTGCTTGAGGATATACTCAGTATCATGTGCTCATACATCGCTGACTATCCGGATACCTTGTTGCTGAACAAGAAGAATCCTGTGGATGTCCAGTACTTGACCCCAATCCTGCAGAACTACAAATCCAAGACTCTGCTTACCAACGATTGCTCCCTGGACCCACCCAAGATTGAGGTAGTTGGTGAGAAGCGATTCCAGATACTGCCCAATCTCGACTTGTTCGAACTGGAGAAGGCCATCCGAGCATACAAGGCGTACAATAGAACACCATACCCGATTGCCAGTATCTCGTTCAACCCCGAGAGATACTCTGGGTTGTTGGTCAAGTTCAGTACTCCTCAATGCATTGAGAAAAAATATGCGGCCAACAAGTTCATCGAGATGATTAAGCTGGTGTATCACAAGTTCGTGAGCAACAAGGCTCGTCCACCCAATCCCATGATGCATTACAGCGAGTTCTCTCCGGAGTTCTGCTCGTGCGATGGGGAGTGTGTGGAAGACTGCTACCGTACCCGCAAGATGATGCGAGTGGTGAGACAGCTACAGACCTACTGGTATCTGAACAACAAGTCATCCAAACGATTTAAGGCCAAGCTCACCACCGTCAAGTTATTCAGAAGTGGTAGCATCAATCTGGACCACGTGAATAATCATGAGCAGGCTGTCAATATCCGGGCATTCATTGTGAAGATGATAACGGACAACTGGGATGGAGTGGTCTACTATGAGGAGTAAATCTATATGATATAATATAAGATGGGCAATTTGCTATGTTGTTGTCCGCAGTCTGACCAAGACAAAAAAGTTATAACCTCGAGGGCATACACTCAATTGTATTGGCTCTATCAGGATGCTATGGATAGCAATAAGTTGCTTGCTCGGTCTAACCGAGAGCTGAAGCGTAAGCTCTTGCTGGAGAGCAAGAGGAATGACCAGCTCAGCAAGATTGTAGATGATTTGTATGGCGATAAGGCTGCGTGAGTCATTGTATTTTTTATGAACCATATAATATATAGCAATGCGGGACTACCTTGGGTACGAGTTGGTCAAGATATCGAAGGACGTGAAGGAGGACAAGCTGCGGAAGGCTGTGCGAACTGGCAGGATGACATTGAAGGCCGAGGATTTGAAAGGGACGCAACCTGTGTTGGTTCATCCAATGTACGCCAAGGCTATCAAGGCCAAGCAGGCCAAGGGCAAGGGTGGCTTAGTCATGCTCATCTCTGCTCCTGATGTGCTGCTCGATATGAAGTTCCACAAAGACAAGTCTATCTGGAAGTGGATGGACGACATGAAGAAGAAGAAGGCGTACAACTGGGTATGGGCTGAGGATGAGGAATAAATTAGAATATCAGAGAACATACAACAACCGCAAGCACCATGATAAGCGATGCGATGAACGTTCCCTTCATTGTAGGGGTACAGTCTTCGTTGGTAGCTCCACTGAACTGCTTGAGGAAGTACTCGGCGAACATCTCGGTATGCACGAATATGAAGACTATCCAGAGGATGAACACCTCTCGTATGTCTATGTGATGCCCCATGTTCACCAACATCCCTCCAAGGTCATCCTTGTTGGTCTTGGACGCCTTGCGGTGGGATCTCTTTTTTTCTTGGTCGGCCATTAGTTAGCTATGTGTCTGATGTAAATGATTTCACCTATATGAGGGCGGATATCTTCCACGGTAGATAATGTATGCTGCATGTTTATAATGAAATCCCGGCGGAATGGATTGCTGAGATCGGCAGCCATGAACTCCAGAATGTCTCTCTTGATATTCTTGTATATACATATCTTGTCCTTGTTGTAGAACAGCTCTCTCTGGTCCAGTATAGACTTGGTGGTTAGGAACGTAGGGAATTTGGTTATCTCTGTGGATATGTCGGCCATGATGGATGTTATCATGGCGAGTATCTCTTGCTTACTCCATCTGTGTAAGTTGAGAAGGTCAGCTCCATTGAATATATCGGACTCCTCCACTCTGGATATGGCAGCCTTCTGGGATTTGTCCAATGTATTGATATCATCGAACAGAGGATACAGCAGCTCTCTCACTATAGACTTATCATAATGAGGCATCTTCTGCTCAACCTCTGTAATCATGGTATCTATGCGTGGCTGGTTGATTGGTATCTTGTCATTTGCCTTCACGAACTTCAGGACATACTCTCGGAGGTCCTTCGATGGTAGCTTCCTCCATGCATCCATGACATCTATTGCAGCCAGCTTGTATATGTGTAGCATATATGCTCCTTCACCAAATGCCGCTCGTATACTGTCTGTGCATGGTGGATTGTAGTTGATATGCAGTGGATGTTGCAACCATTCTATTGTCCTGTCCTCCATATCCTTGGTTGGTTTGGCTGGACTGAAGAATAGCATCTCCGATGCTATGGCAGTAGTATCATCTATCACATCTATGATGATACCAACCACAGACCCATCTATCTTGATATATCTGTTGAGTCTCAGATTGAATGCATCATCTCCAGTGGATTTGTTGTATGCCTTGACGAATAGAAGGGCATCACTAAGCATCGCCGTTGGCTTGACATCTATGTTTCTGGGTATCAGAGTAGGAACTATGGTGGAGATGGTGGCAATCATCTTCTTCGAGCCAATGCCTATGACTGCCAGCTTCTGGTCCTGTATCACATCAAGTAATTTATATTGCCGGCTGGTACTTGAGAATGCCTCTATATTGCGGGATGTGAACTGCTTGGCAAGGATTCTCTCCTTTTTTGAAAACACAGCGTTCCGTATCTTCTGTAGGGCTGGGGATATATCTATGTATTCTATCCGTAGCTGGGAGCGTGCTGTTATCTTGTATGCAGTGGTGGTTATTGGCAGATACATGGCCTTGGTGTTCTGATTGAGCAGAGACCATTCTATGTTGAGCCTCTTGAGCAGGATGATGATAGGTCGCGATACATCTATATCTTCGAAGTTGTGTATCTGGAGGTCTGCCTGTCTATCATCAGATACCACCAGTACATTCATCTTCATTGCATTGGCAAGGAAGATAATTATATCGTTCCACTCCATATCGCTGATGTGCATGCCGCTCATTGGTATCACCGAATGCTTGATATACTTGTCTTCCATAGCATGTATGAGGTCTGTTGGTGTTGGGAATTCTCTGTGTATGACTGGATACCTCATTATGGTAAGTGGTAGCTGGGGATTCTTTATAAATTCTATCAGATTCATAATAAAGGCCCTGGTAGTGTTGAACATGGGATATCCATCTCCTCTATCTATAGCAGCCAGTATATTTGGAGCTTGTAAGTATGACTTCACATCTTCGTTGGCTCCGGCCAAGTCAACCACATGAGTAAGCATGATAGTTCCGTTCGCTACGAGTTGAGTTCCTCCAAACATATGTATGAGGTAGTCTGGCAATTGTATCCGTCTGTTCATAATCTTGCTATTGGGAATGCTCTTGATAGGATAATCTATCTTGTATGAGCTCTGTCTCATATTTCCAGGAGATTCATTCAGTGCGCATAGTGCTCGCGTCTCATCAACATTTGTCTGAGGGGTCTTTCTACAACACGGCAGACAGAACCCACGCTCATGCTTGCCCTGTATGAACCCAAGCTCTGGAGCATCCTTGTCTGGACATGAGTAGTATTCCGGTCTATCGAATGTAAAGTTATGGTACTCTACTGCATTCTTGGCATCCTTGGTTGTTATTGTTGGTTGGAACTTCTTCTGACATATCCTACTGTAGTTATTGACAGACTGCATGTTGTACAGGACTGGGTCCACCAATGCAAGCTCCATGCTGTTTCCAGACTTCATACGTATGGTATCTCCAGCTCTTACAATAACCCTGCCAATGATATCAACATACAGGTTGGTCTCATCCATGTCTAAGTCCACCAGTTCCATCATAGCCATTCCATTTATATTTTTTATATTAATCTGAGCCATCTTGGACTGGCTGTTGCGAGATACGCCATACTTGAGCTCAAATGTGGTCATCATCCTGTTGCTAATCTGTTTGTTAGCCTGGGATGAAGATAAGAAGCCAGCATCAGCCAGTTGGTCTATTATAAGATTTACCAGCTTGGTGTAGTCAATCGCATACTTGAATACAAGTCTGGAGGATGAGCTGGATATCTGGTACATGTGTGTGTCCAGCAGTGGTAGCTTCTCCATCGTCATGAATGCAGACTCCTGTGTATTGAGTAGGGAGATGGTCTTGTTAATCAGTGGAGTTATGATTTCCACGAACTCCTTCTTGGTGTACTGCAGAGACTTGCTTGGCGTGGCCTTGACCCATACATTGCAGTTCTGGTCTATGATGAGCATGACTTCTGAATACTGAGCCGTGGGCATGAAGAAGATGATGATACACCTGTGATACAGCAGTTCTCGCTTATCAAACGGGAATGATATATTGGCCAGAGTAAGGCTCTCTCTATACTGATCAAACTGCTGTATCTTGCGTAGTCGCATGTTCTTTCTATCAACATCGGTGTTGTACAGGTCCATAGCCACTATCTCGATGCACTCTGTTATATCGACAACCTTGAATAGAGTGGTCGTGTCTATCATCAATCGCTTGGTCTGAGATGAGAATCTAATCAGTATGCTTGTAGTGGATGCCGTAAGTAGCTTGTTGTCGTCCACCGAAACTTGGGGTGTCGCGTTGAGTATGGGCAGTATCTTCTTCTGTAGCTCAAGTTTGGCCATCACTCCACTTCTATGGAAGTCAAGCTGAGGATACCTGACACTCAGTTCATCTTCATTAGAGAGATACTGTGTAAACGCTGCGATGTCTATTGATTTGAAAAATACTCTGATGGCATTGTTGAATATCATTTCGAATGTCTCTGTATCGCTCTTGGACATCATCAGTAGCTTTGATTTGTTCGGAATAAGGGCATCCAGACTGATGCAATACATGACCACTACATCATTGACTACATATCTGTCTATGGAATGGGTAGACAGCTCTTCTTCTGGGTTGACATAGCTATCAACTGGGTATCCTTCTACGACTCTATGAGAGTGTTCATAGTGTTTGAATAAATTTATTTCATCTCCATCGACTGATACATTGGCGGATGGTATCCATACATACTGCTTGTATGGTAGTATACCAGATTCTATAGCTATCTTCTCCCGTATATCATCCTGTTTATCCTTTGCATACAGAATGATGTCGCTGATTATATCTCCATCGATGTTGCTGTATGCCACAGTAGATTTGTCTGTAGATTCCATTGGGGTAGTCTCTGTGTTGAGCAAGTCCTCTATGTCTAACTCATCCAGCTCTTCCCAGTTGCCATCTCCTCCTTCGATGCCTGCTTCCACACTGAGTTCCTTGACGGCAGCAGCTCCTATAGCCCCAACCAGCTTCTTGTTGTTCATATTGATATCCTTGGCAGTTGGAGCCAGCTTGCTGTGCTCACCCAGCATATACACGGATGAGTGTCTCCCGAACTTACCATCCTCTAAACTGATGATGTCTATACGGGCGTAGACGTTTTTCAAGACGGGCTTCATGGCTGGAACTATATTTAATTTTATATAAACCATGAGCAATATACTGGTATGCATTCTTATCTTATGCGTGATAGCCATCATCACGTTCTTTATCATATATGAGATTTATAAGACTCCCCACATGGATTACATAGAGGGGTTCGCCAATATAGCGGCTGGTAATGGATCCTACCGAGTTCATGAGGACTTGGAGAATCCAGAGGGGGCTGCTGGTATGATGGATAGACTGAACACCATAGCAACGTCCTTCATAGACCATCTCAAGCACAAGTACAGAACCTCTGACAATATAGATTACTTCATAAAGCCGCGGTATCGAGAGAGGGTTGTCTATGGCATAGCCTCCCTCGAAAAAAACTACAGACCCAAAAATCTGGAGGAGAACCTGCCTGAGCGGTCTGGTGGAGATACCTCATATGTCATGGACAAGGGTTCTGTGTTTGCCATGTGTCTGAGAGACCCCAAGAACAGCAACAAACTGGATAGCAAGATTAACAGTCTCACCTTCGTGCTCATGCATGAGATGACCCACCTGTTTACCAAGACATACGGGCATGATACCCTGTTCTGGAACAACTTCAGGTTCATTCTCCAAGAGGCATCAGATGCCGGACTATACACTCCTACTAACTATGGAGCCACTGGATCTCCATACTGTGGCATCACCATATCATACTCACCACTGTTTGACTCTAAGCTGGATGATTACAGATTAAATTGATAACTCCCAGAATAATATAGGATGGCATCCCTTACGTTTGACCCAGTTCCAGAACTTACCATTGATGGAGAGGTGTATCATGGAATAAATATCGTGGAGGTACTCACTGAGCGAGCTGGAACAGACCCATCCATGCAGGACCTTCTAATCCAAGCAGTCGCCTATCATACCAATCCTCATATCCCAAGGCTGGGATTCTTCATGGAGGATGAACGGGCAGTGGTGCCAACCAAGAGATGCATAGATGTTGGGTATGACATCACCATCATTGATGTAGCCAAGCAGCTGACCCCATTGACTACCATGTATGAGACTGGGGTATCTCTGGACATACCTCTCGGGTACTATGTAGAGATGATTCCCAGAAGCAGTCTATCCAAGAGTGGGTATATGTTTGCCAATAGCATTGGAGTTATAGACCCATGCTATACTGGAACTCTGAAGGTAGCACTTGTTAAGGTAGACCCAGAGGTTCCAGATATAGAGCTTCCATCCAGAGTGGCTCAAATTATACTGAAACCCTATGTGTTCAGCGCACCCATCGTCCATTACGGCAAGAACAAAAATAAAACCAAGAGAGGTTCTGGAGGGTTTGGCTCAACGTAGATGTCTTTCTAACTTGGTCATTCTCTCCTTGAGGCTGTTTATCTCCTGAAGGATGGATGCCAGCTTGAAGTCCGTGTCAGATACATGCCTCCGTATCTCGGCTATCTTGCTTGGGTCGAGTGTGTATCTGCCGCCCATTTCACTGTTCATACTCATCCTCGTAGAACTATCTTTCTTGGACTTGAAGTATGTATTGAACTTGACTCGATATACCCAATCATTGGTGTCCTTCCGTTTGTAGGATATGATGGTGTCTCTCTTAATATATTTCCACTGGTCTGGAGGAACTTCTATTGTTCCGTGGAGTTGGTCATCGGTTGACCCACCATCAACCTGTCGTACATACAGGCATTCTATATCCTTGAGGTCTTGGGTATAGGTTGGGCCCTTTCGTGCCGGACTGTATCCCAGCATGATGGTGCCTGCTATCTGGTCATACTTCTTGAAGTACTTGTTGACTATGATGGCATCTCTGCCCTTCTTCTTGTACTGGATAGCAGCGTTGAATGGTATGTCAGCCAGATTTTTTTTGCCACGTTCTACAAATCCCTCAGGAGCATTAGATTTTGGGGCAGGTACAGAAGGTAAGGGTGCTCTCTGTAGTTGCTTGGAATGTTTCTTCTCATCAGCACTGGTCATGACTGCCCGTTTTACAGAAACCCCCTTTCCTCGTTTCTCTGATGCAGATGTGTAGTAGCGCCTATCATCTCCATCGGAATCGCTATCTGAGAATAGCTGTCCAATCACAACACTACCCTTCTGTGCCATGATATATAAGATTATATATACTGTACCCACATCATCAAAACCACAATGGATTCGAAGGATGTGCTGATAAGCACCAGCGGATATGAAGAACCGCTGGCTCATATAATCTCCATCAATGACACCAAGCTCACAGTGGCATTCGAGTTGCACTCCATCATGCTACTTGGCTCGTCTCTGCAGAGTGTGAACTCCGAGTATAGAATGATAAACGTGAACACCCGCATAGTCAAGCTGCTGTTGGCTGGAGATGAGAAGGTCAAAGGCCGAGTATTCCATGTGGCCTGCAAGAAGATAGATGCTGCTATGAAGAAGGACATGTTGATATCTGGCAAGAACTCAGTTAGTTCCATAACCACGCATGGTATACATGTGGCTGTGCTGTACTTCCTCATGTACAAGTACTTCAAGTACGGGGATGCCGAGGTTATCAATCTGAACAAGTTCTCCTCTGTCATCATCCTGTTCAACATCCTCAACAAGTACATAACCGACATAAACAAGGCAGATCTCAAGACTCTGGCCGAGATACTCCTGCAACTGGATGAAGATATTTATAACGTGGGTAGCAAGCTGCTGCTCATCAATCGGTACGAGGTTGAACATACCAATGACCTGTCCTATGCCATATGGAAGGAGCTGTACATATACAAGCTGATACGCAGCATTCCAAGCAAGACCCGGGCAAACTACCTATGTCCGATGATAGACTGGGCCATCATGAAGTTCCCATCCAAGCAGCTCTTCACTAATGATGCCCTCATCACCAAGCTCAACTTCGGAGCCAATATTAACTTCATACGGTCCACTTCTGCTCAACAGAACCGATTATCACATGACCTCATTATAGGTTCCATGAAGCAGTACGAGCTGAATGAAATCAAGAGTCTAACCGACAAGCTCGTGGATGCCACCAAGGACATAGACTATGCTCTCGATGATATATCCATAATCATGTTCTTCCCAAATAAACAACAGTCGCTCTACTCATCCATCAACCACATCATAGATAACCCAAAGCTGGACCATCCAATAAAAAATATTCTGACGGACATAGATGTCCTGCATCAGGTTGTCTTCCAATATATGTTCTCTGTGTTGCTGCTGGCGCGTCAGGGTATCATCCACAATGACCCACACATGAACAACATACTGATATCTACCCATGAGCCAAGCAAGGTAGAGCTTGGGCTTCCCGATGGAAAGATTATATCCTTTGGCAAGTCTGAGATAGACATAACTCTGATAGATTTCGATAAGGCCATCCTGTCGCATCACCACCATAACTTCTTCGATGTCATCGCCAATCGTATCAACGAGGAAATAGGTATTGTGTTTGACACGGTTAAGAGCACCATCGTTGATGACTATGACCAGATATTCAACTGCTACGTGATGTATGACATTGTCAGGTTCGTTCTCATACTGCGTAAGCTCATTATCGATATGAAGGAGAACATCCTCATATCAACAGATATTACAGAGCATGAGGAATTTATTGATAACCTGATAAAGATATCTACCGATGCCCTCCACAAGATATATGACCCCAATGCAAAGTTTGCATTCTCGACATCAGAGCCTCATGCCAGCATTCTGTGGCTAATAGAGACCATCTTTAAGGAACATATCAAGATAAACAAGTCCAAGAGCTCCATGGACACCATCGTGCGGTTCGTGGATGCCAAGTCATTCATCAGCGATGATGCCCCCGAGTTCATCTCATCCAAGCGCAAGTACGCGGACAAGCTCAAGTTCCACTTCATATCCGAGTACATAAGTAGCCAAAATTGATACTTGTAATGAATAAATATACAACCACCATGAATACCTTCAAGTTCTTGAATAGCTGCACTCTGAATGCCGATACCTTTGCGGCAGACATGTCCAACATCCGACGAAGTCTGTACTCGTTTGGTGTATGCTGGACAGATACACTTCAGGGAAACTTCGCGGCGGACAAGTCGTTCCGAGTGGTTCTGTACGTGAATCATGACCCGCGCAAGCGTGCTGCGGTCAACTTCAAGAACCCCCTTGTCAAGGAGTGCAATGGATTGATTCTGGAATACAACAAACGATGGAGCCTGTTGGCGATGCCCCCACAGGCATTCTGTACCAATACTGTGTCCATGGACAAGGCAGACTACTTCTATCAGTGTGGGTACTACGATGTCTATGAAGTACTGGATGCAACCATCCTCACTCTGTATTACTACAATGGAGAGTGGCGACTGTCTTCCACGAAGGGCTATGATATCGGAAATATGAACATGACCAAGGATATGACGTTTATGGAGGCTCTGCATGACCTAATGAATACCAAGTATGACAAGTTCAAGTTGGAGAACCTGAACATCTATCACTCATACACAATTGCCCTGCGACATTCCAAGTATCATATCTTTAATGAGACCAAGCATCTGGCCAATCGTACCAAGAACGTGATGCGTCCTGGTATTGACATGAACTCATACATCATGTTGATGACAGTGGCTGACCTCAGTACGGCATCATTCATCAACACACGAGTTCCTGGGATTCCGGTACAGACTCCACTGGTAGTGCGAACCATTCCAGATATCCGTCGTCTGTACACATATGCTCATGGAGCATATGATAAGTATAATAAGGCATTCAGCAAGAATGAGTTCATCTACAAGCCTCTGTATGGGTATATCCTGCGCCGAAACAACCGCAATGTCCCGCATGAGTACTCAACGATATTTATCGAGAGCGAGCTATTCATTGCATTGAAGCATGCCCTGTACATGGATAATAGTCTACTGTTGGCCCAGGACTACAAGGCTCTTGCTGTCAAGATGACTACCAATATCAAGAGACATAAGCAGTTCCGTGTGATGTTCGAGCAGTTCGAGCCGCAGTTCTCCATGCTGGATTCAAAGTTGGATGTTCTATCCAAGAAGGTGATGGACGGCATCAGTACCGGAGAACCATCTGGAGATCCCATGGTAGATGATTTGGTTTCCCAATACAAGGATAACCATGATATCACAGAGGGCATCATCAAGGATGCCATGTTCAAGAAGTGCAACAGTCATTACTTGCCTATGCTACTCAAGTAGGCCTAAGATGGTATAGTCGATACCATTTTTTTATCAGTGGTCGAAGAACTTGCATTTCATGAGATAGTCCTCCAGCCACTGGGGCATGGATGCAAAGTCGCACTGGGCCGGACTCACCAGCCACTTGTATTCCTTGCCAGTAGTCATGTTCTTGGACGGAGGCACAACTGCCTGTCTATCGTTATTGAGCAAGTCCCAACCCACTGTCTTGCCTCTGAGTGTGAATCTTGAGAATGAGTGTAGCTTCTTGTTGTATCTGAAGTATATATGTAGGCCTCCACTGGGGCTCTGCACTACTGGGGTTTTTATTTCTGGATATGATGATGATAGCCTGGTCCATAGCTCCAGACCATCGTTTTTGATATCGATATCCAGCACAGTTATGCCGGAGACTCGTCCTGTGAGAATGCCTATGTTGCGGTTCTGGAACACGTATAGTCTGCTGGGAGTCTTATCCAGCTTGTTCCAGTTCTTGAGAATAGGCCGCTTGTCATCCAGAGGTATCACTACGAACCCATATGCAGTGAGCTCTGGAACCACCTGGGTGTACATCTCATGTACATTCTTGCCCATCTTATATTGAGGGCCATATAGTAGCTATGAACTATAACTAACGGCTATTAATATAGGCTCTCCAGAGCCTCTCTGGACGGTATCTATGTTGGGGTCTCTCCAAAATTGAATAATATATTAATATATATACTCATCCTGTCGAGTAAATACATCACAATGACGGACGAACAGAAGAAGCAGACCGAACTCATGCAGTTGGCGAACTCCCCGTTCATCAGCTCGTTCAACGTGAACGAGCCGCATGTTGTGGACCTCATCATGTTCTTGAATCAATACAAGATTGACAGCCATGACACCAAGGAGGTTGCCAATTTCATATGCGTGAACCCAGAGTCCCCATGCAAGTACAACGTTCCGTTGGAGATGATTGCCGACATGATGGATATGTTGAACGTGTGCTACCTGCACAACGTTCCGAACCACATACTGGAGTGCCAGTATGTGAACCAGGCTGAGGCAAGTGGGCTGTTCTTCGACTTCGTGTTCGAGACCAAGGAGATACCCGTGGAGTTTGACAAGGTCATCCTTGGATTCTCCCGCAACGTGTTCGCACTTCTCATGAAGTACATCACTCTGGAGGATGCCAAGACAACGCATGTGATGTTGGGTCTTGGCACGCAGAACCCTGTGTATCCGACCGAGAAGAACAAGTACCGGTCCAACTTCAGAATTATGATTCCAAGTATCATGCTTCCAGAGGATGCCAAGCTGTTCATCTACCAACGCATCCTGCGTTCCAAGGAGATACGCCGTATCTTCATGGAGAATCTCAACTATGATATCAAGGACTGCTTCCATACCAAAGCCCGCAATGCCCCAGTATCGATGTTGGGGTCATTCGTTCCTGGAGAAGAGAACGACCCGATGGTGCTCAAGTACAAGTATTTCATCAAGGTATCTCGTGAGAATGGATATCAATATGAGGACGGTAATATGGGAGATGGTATTGCATTTGCCAATATCATACATGACACGTCTATCAACTACAACCGCCCCAATGGAATCGTCAAGAAGACAGCATATATTCTGAACGATGTAGGAATTTCAAGAATGCTATCAGATGTATCCAACAAGCCCCGTATCTTCTTCACGATGGAGTATGACAACGCGTATAACTCGTACAAGATGCTGAGCATCGCATATCCGATGATTTGCAATATCTACAAGGAGCTACACATTCTGGATGATTCCCGGTTTGGAACCCTTGAGGCGTGGATGGTGATTATGAAATCTCTGGCAGCATCTGATGTTGATTTGAACTGTCTGGCAGTCATGATTACCCATGAGCGAGTTGGTAAAATTATGAGTTCTGACGATGGCGATAGATTTCCATCATGGGATGAGTTCAACAACGTATGGAATGATGCCCGATATGAGTACCATCTCGATACGTACAACTGCAAGTACTCATGGCGTTCATTGAGACACTGGGCTACCATCGATAGCCAGACCCAGATGAACCGATACATTGACAATCATATCAAACATATGATTACGTATGATATCATCCACTCAGTCTATCAGGCTCGTCTGGAGGCTTATCACTTCGCCAAGTACCTGCACTTCATGTACGGACACATGTTCATCTCCCAGAACACATCCACCGAGAAGTATATGTGGTATGAGTTCGTGACGCCGATATCGCAGGACCGCAGACAGGGACAGTTGTATAAGTGGCGTGAGATGGGTACTGAGCCAGATAGCCTGTTGATGAACATCTGCAATCAACTACAGCCATTGATGAACATGATTCACAGTCAGATGCAGGCAACTAAGAAGAAGGCTCATCGCATCATGTCGAAGGAGGATCCACGGGTTGACCATGTTGAGAAGCTCGCATTCATGTACAACAGAGAGGTGATGGCATTGCTGAAGACCCCTGTTCGCAGGAGTATCGTCAAGGAGGCCTGTTCTCTGTTCAAGAATAACAGCTTCCTTGATAGGATGGACCAGATTCCAGAGGTATTGGGCGTTGGCAATGGTATTCTTGAGTTCGATGGAGACTCGGCCAGACTGATTGATTACTATCATACGTATCCAATCTCCAAATATACGGATACCAACTACATCGAGTATGACCCTGAGAACCCATATATCCAGACCGTCTATGAGTTCTTGTATTCGTTATTCCCAGAGGAGGAGAGAGATGCCATGGATTTCCTGCTGTACTACTTCTCAACATCATTGGATGGGTTTGATATTGAGGCGCTGTTCATGATTATTCATGGCGGGGGTTCCAACGGTAAATCAGTTCTGATGCAGTTGTTCAAGGATACCCTTGGAGATAACTATGCTCGTAAGCTGCCACTGAGCTTCATTACAGACCAGACCAGAAACAAGGCATCTGGGCCAGACTCAGCATTGATGGACCTGCAGTTCGCCCGTATGGTCTATTATTCCGAGAGTGAGAGAAATGAGAAGGTGAATGTTGCCAAGGTGAAGGAGCTAACTGGTGGTGAGACCATCTCTGGTCGAGGCATGTACCAACTCAAGAATCAGAACTTCAAGTGTGTGTGTAATCACATCGTGACGACCAATTACCGGTTTGTCATTGAGTCGACTGACCACGGCACATGGCGCCGCTTCCTGTGCTACCGCTTCAAGTTCAGTTTCGAGGTGAAGCTCGACAAGAAGAACCAGTTCGTGAAACTGAGAAACCCTGAGCTGGTCAACAAGATTAAAAAGAACAAGAAGTACCATGAGGCATTCCTGTCAATTCTGGTTCATTACCACAACAAGCTGTATGGCGAGTATGGTGGTGAGATTCTGAGGATTCCCAAGCCAACCATCGACAAGGAAACTCAGGAGTATCGCGAGCGAGAGGATATCTTCGAGCGGTTCATCTCAACCAGAGTGGTCTATCGCGAGGACACATCTCAGAGTATGGACGAGTTCGTGGAGAACTTCAGGGCCAACCATTCCAAGCAGTCCAACGAGAAGTTCGTGATGCAGAAGGAGGACCTCATCCACAACTTCCGAAATTCGAGTATCGGCAAGTACATCAAGGAGGCCGACTCTGGATACATAACCGAGCATCTAATCAGTCTCAGCGACACTGAGCATCCCAACGGCAGCGATATGCTGTTCAGCAAGTGGCGCTCCATGCCCAAGCAGTAGATGGCTTGATATTTTTTATCAGTTCGTTCTAAGCCAAGCATATATACATATACCGTTGCAACCATGTCAATATCTCCAGACCAGATAAAGTTCAGTATGATGAACATTGTATATTGGCTGTCCAATAGCTATGGCATAACCATGGATGACATTGCCCAACACCAGTGCTACGTTGAGTCTCTCAACATTACAGAGGCCCAGTACTCATATGAAGGATATTGCAAATGGTTGGAGGACAACTCCTCCGACCAGACCAACATATCGGATACAGAGTACTCCATCAATAACTCTGACGATGCTGACACTGAGACCGAGTCCGAGACTGACAAGCCAATCTATGTGGCCACGCGGAGAGACTTCCGTAAGATAATGAATGAGGGCATCAAGATATGTCCTCGATACTCATCTTGCGTCAATGAGGAATGTAAGAACTTCCATATACTGCCAGAGCATCTATGCCCGCACAATCCCAGGGGCAGCTACTGCGACCATGATGACTGCGACCTGATTGTCATCAAGCCCTGTAGACGCGGCCGTCGATGCAACGACTCTGAGTGTTCCTTCCGGCACTAAAAAAAGAACATAGGATGCTCAGGATGATTTACTTCTTGGCGGGCTTCTTCTTAGCAGCCGTCTTCTTGGCGGGCTTCTTCTTGGGAGCGGCCTTCTTAACGGGCTTCTTGGCAGCGGGCTTCTTTGCCACTGGCTTCTTGCGGTGAACGACGCGCTTCTTACCACCTGTGAGTTCGGCCATGGTTATACGATGGGTACGGGTATAATCTATATATGATATGGGATTATTTAGTGAACGAAATCAATATTAATTAATTCCGGATTTGAGCCCACCATGCAACATGGATACCAACCATGGATACGATAAAAATTGCCAAACCTGAGTTATCTTTGTCCATAATATATAATATGTCATTGCCTAAGCAATTGTTGGATTCGTTCGAGACAATCAAGTCTTCGAGAGTGGTGTTTGGAGACTTGTCCAAGGATGCCCTGCGAGAGTTCGTAGATTTGCTCAACGCCTCTATCCCATCCCCCTACAATGCCAGTGGATATGCAATCTACCGGTTCAACCGCATTCAGTATCTGTCTGACCGAGAATGGTTCGTACAGCACATCAAAGACCATAAGCCATACGATGCTCTCATTCTATGGACAGACTTCAGCCACATCCTCGCCTACTTTGGTCTTACCGGGAAGATATTCCTTGGATGGGACAAGATCCGCAACAAGTACCGTGCCTGCCCACTGACCAACAAGACTCCAATCAAGAAGATACCCAGCGAGTTATGTCTTGGAGTGGAGTCTATCTTCACTCCAACGCCAGAAGATATCGATGTATCCTTCGAGGAGCGAGACATGCCACGACAGACAGAACCCAACCTTGATACGATGGCCCACAACATAGAAGAAGAAGAACAACCCAACCTTGATACCATCATTGGTGGCATGGAGTCTGACCACGATATCGTATTCAATCGGATGGCCACTGCCGCAAAGAGGATGCAGATGGACCAGGCACGGGTAGCTGCATACAAGGTAGACCAAATTAAGGAGATACTCGAGAAGATGAGTCTTCGGACTTGATGGAGAACATCTTATTGAACGACTCATTGTTAGACTTGCCCCCTGTACCCTTTACCTTGTTGCAAACCTCCCACATCGGTTGAGCTCCGAATCGTTTTTTTCTTGGAGCTGCAAGAATGTACTGGATTGCATAGTCTGTCTTGATGATGGCTCCCATAATTACCAGCTTCTTGTAGTTCTTCTTGTTGGCGTTCTGACTCGGAGCGAACACGGTCTCTGCTATCTTCTTTATCTTCTTCTGGTCCTCGTTGGAATATCCAGATGAGTCATTTTTTACATACGCATTGACTATCTGCTCAGTGGTGAGGATGGTGATATGGGCATTAGAGCGGAGCTGTGGGGGTAGTAGAGTGGTTGCCTGACATAGGATGATTGTTGTCAAATGATAGTGTCTGCCTTGAAAGAACAGCTTCTTGGTTTCTGGTAAAGGACTCCACTCCTTTACAGTAGCCATGCAGTCATCTGCTATAAGAACCAAGGATGGATTGATGTTGAAGCTCTCTACAATGGACCTCTGTGTGTTGTTGAGGGATGCTCTCCGTGCAATCAGCTCATCTATGTGCTCCAGGATGAACTTGCGCATATGCTTGACCAGTTTCTTTGTATACTTCTCCTTGAGGGCATCTATACAGGCTTCTATATCTCGTTCTTCCATCTTCTCACGTATCTCCCGGCATCCATTATTGAATATCTCCTTCAGTTTGCCCATAGTTATGATGGCCTCCTCCCTGGCTATCATGTTGAACAGGGGCTTTATGTAGTGGATGTCGTGTATCTTCTGGTACATCTGGACCATGTTGTCCTGTCTCTGGAATATTTTCTGGATGAGTGTCTTGGTAAGGTCCTCATGCACACACACATCAGGGACGATGTTGTTGTAATCTCCATTGACAGAGGCTGTGGGGCATGCCACTACTATCAATGGGATGACTGTCCTAAGGGAATTGAGGATGTGCTGGGTAAGTGCTGACTTGCCAGACCCAGATGGTCCTATAATCAGGGTAAGTCGGTTGTGGAACAGATGCTTGGAGTCATCCAGCTGGGGCACAGGTATACCCTTGCTGTATATCGTGGTGTTGGGTGGCATATCTATATTATAATCAGCTTGTACCAAATCTAATCTTCTTTGTCCTACAATATAAGGATGATTAGCCTGAGCTTCATCGTAATATTATTCGTGATATGGGTATTCGTGTTCACACATAGCTTCTTACGCCAAGGTATAGAGGCAGTACTTGTCGGGTATCTATATGTTAATGCCATGATGGATGATATGTCATTAAGGGCTGGACACGGCACGATTGGTTATCTATACAGTTATAATCCGCTATACATGTATTATAAAAACCTTCAAACAACTGCCGCCGATGATGAGCTGCTGCGCAACATAACACGGAATGAAATCAATATCATCGATGTGGATAATCTGTCTGGGATGATGCTCATGAAGATACACTTCAAACGAGAGAAGCTGAGCGAGATACTGGGCGATACAATTATGAGACGTGCGGCCAGTACATACGAGATGTATACCAAGCTGTTTAATAAGGGCAAGCTCCTCCTCCCAGACATGTATGGATATGCTGGTAGGGATTATGAGGGGTTATCCAATATAGATGATGCCACCATTGAGTTGAACGAGCTGTTCTACTTCAATAAGTGTCGCTGATTTCGAAGCACGGATGTATAAATATATCGAACCCCAATGTTTAGCACCCATACCTCGGCCGACGTTATTGCCCTATTGTTCCCTCCCTCCAGAGATGACAACCTTGTGTCTATCCTGGAGGATATCTATTCAGAACTCCGCCGATATGGAATAGATATCTTGATGATGACAAACGTATGTACGTACGATGAGATGGTGTATCCGTGGAACTGCATATATGCCGACGAACCATTGTTCGAGGATGTGTTGGATAGGTATAACATGTGCATGGGTTCGACATCCAGTCTCATATTCATAGACCGACGAGGAGAAGTTCTTGATTGGAATGGCAAGGAGACCATCCTCCGACTGGCTACCATGTATGAGTCCCAAGAAATGGCCCGCTGCATAGCCAACGAGCTGTATGATGGCGACGGCTATGATAGCGACTGGTAAATTATAAAATTGAGCATGGTCATATACTAAATATAGCACTACAACCATGGCTCTGACGTTTGGTCCAATATTCAACATGCAGAAGGACAAGGTCCGAGAGTGGTCCATCAGCGTGCGGATGTTTGATGCCAACGGGGCCGAGATTGATATCCATGAACCTTCCAGCATATCCGTTGGTAGCGATTATTACTGTGAGTACACCACGCTGTCTGGCTATGTAGGCATGAAGATGACTCAATCAAAGCCGACCGTTATATCAGTTGGAAAGAATATAGGAAAGAAAAATGAAACCAGCGTACTCGAGCAGGCCATCAAGGAGTGCAAGAGCAAGTACGCGGCTAAAATAAAAACTGGATACACGGATAAACAGATAACTACTGAGACCCATAAAGTAGATACCAGTGCAATGCCATTCCCGATGGCTGTTAAAAAATGGGCGGAGTTCGGCAAGAAGCTACACTATCCTCTATACATCCAGCCGAAACTGGATGGAGCAAGATTGCTCGCCAGACTTGAAGGAGACCAAGTAGTTCTATACACGCGCAGGCTGGTCAAGGTGGTTGGGTTTGAGAGACTCAAGAATGAGTTGCTGTCCATGTTCAACCACCATCCAAATCTCAAGGATTTCATAGTGGATGGCGAGATGTACCGCCATGGAATGAACCTGCAAGATATAAGTGGCATCTTCAGAAATGTATCCATGAGCGAAGACCTCAAGGACCAACTGAAGTACCATGTATTCGACATGTTTAGTACTGACAAGAAGAATTCCAAGATGGTGTTCCCACAGCGACATGAGCTGTTAATGAAGTTCATCAATGTAAGCAATATAAATATGGTGATTGCCAATCCCACGAATCTTGTGGATTCTGAGCTGGCAGCCGAAGATATGTACAACGACTATGTAAGGAATGGATACGAGGGTATCATATACAAGTCTGCAGACAAGCCATACGAGTTCGATTTCAATAAGGAGAAGCGTTCATCGTGGTATCTCAAACGCAAGAAGCAGGAGGATGCCGAGTTTGAGATTGTTGGGTTCACGCATGGTAATGGCAAGAATGCCGACTGTATTGTGTTCGAACTCAAGACAGCCAATGGTAAGGTGTTCAACTGCGTGCCCAATGGCACATATGAATATCTGAAGCAGCTGTACAAGCTGGCTGTAAAGGAGTTTGATGCCAAACTCAAGGGAAGGCTTGCCAAGGTATTGTACGATGACTTGAGCAAGGATGGAGTTCCTCTGAGAGGACGCATCGTTCAGTTGGATAGAGACCTTTCGTTTGATTAGACGATTGATTTATTTTTGTTGTGCCTTTATGCAGTACAGACGCATGAGCATATCGAAGGTGGCATTGGTGCTACACAACTGCGAGCGCAGGTTCATGTACATGATGACGAGAATGAAGAACGCAATGGCCATGAGTATGAAGTATATCCATTCTGCAGTGAATTGCATCTTCTTGTCGCAGTATGTCTCTCGGTCTGCCGATCTGAGGATATTTATCTTGGGCTGGGAACCTATGGGATGACCATCGGTATGGTCATATGGCGAGAACTCAACCACCGGCTCCTTGTCCTCAAATGTATCCTTGACAACTGGGGATGTCTTCTTGACAGAAGGCATTGCCTGATATTGAATGGAGGATGGTGCAGTTGGGATATCCCGGTACAGCTCATCACTTCCGATGTTGTTGATATCGAGGTCATCATCCCATCCGCTATACATGGTTGCCGGTTATATATCAGGGGGCACATAAAAATACTGAGTTCAGTTAGTCTGTATATCCATTTATATTATCCTCCATGTCATCTCCATCCATATCATAACCATCGAACATGTCCATCTCCGTATCATCAGTTATCTCCTCTATGGAATCAGCGATGGAGTCAAGCCCCATATCATTGGACACGGGTGTTGCCTTCAGCTTCGCGAAGTTGAACTCCTTGTACCGCTCGTCCTGCATCACCATCTTACCCATTATGTACTTGAGTATGGCATGTGTATGGGCGCCATCGTTCTTCCATGTATCCAGCAGTATAGTAAGCAGTTCCAGTAGCAGCTGGTCTGCGTTATCTGAGGTTGGATACTCCGGAAGGTTTGGTAGGTCCAGCTTCTTGGTCTTACCTTTGATGAACAGGCTTCGTACCAACTTGTAGTACTCTGTATCGTAGTGAGATGCCACGTTCATACACATGTTCTTGGCGAAAATATAGTGAGTGTATAGCATGCGTACGTATGACTTGATATCATCCATAGACCTATGCTCAGAGCGAGACATACCAAGCTTGTTCAGTGATTGGATGCCAGCCATCTTGTTTAGCTCAGAGGCTGCTGATTCTATTTTCAGAGTGTCCACCTTAACATTCTTGGTAGGCTTAGACACACGTTCTATCTTGTCATGTGTATTGCTGGTTATCTTCTTGATGGCGCTCAGCATATCATCTGTCATCTTCTGGTGATACTCAAGGAATGCCTTGCTGTACTTCTTGTAGTAGCTCTCATCCATATCTGATATCTTCTTCTTGGTGGCACCACACTTGACGCACTCGCCATCTTCAAACACATGAGCATCCTTGACTGGACAGGATATAGTGTACAGCTCGAAGAATGCCTCTCTGATACGTTGGTCCAGAAGTCGGTCTTCTATCTTGTCGTTGTTGCTGATGGACACCTTATCTATGGTGATGCCACAGTACTTGCATGTAAATATATGCTTACCAGCAGTCTTGGATACGATCCATCGATGAGCCCGCACTTCTCCAGTGAGACAGTATACCAGATGAAGAGCCTTCACTCTGAAATTATATTCTCTGGAGTTTTCCACTGGAAGGTATCGGATTGGTGTGGTTCTGCGAAGTCTGATGATATCACTGAGCTTGGCTTGGTAGTCCAGAACAAATGGGTCCAATGGTGGGGTTATACTGGATACATATCCATTCTTGATTGGTTCTGTCTTGGAGAACTCAGATATGGAACGGTATGACTCTATGATGAACCGCTCCGTATCATTATTTGGCTTGCTGGTCGGTTCATATATATTGGTATAGAGAGCGTGGGTATCTACTGGCTTTTCATTTTTTTTCTTGGGGTATAACTTGTCCATGACTACTCCAGATACTTCCATTGGGTCTCTCCATTTCTTCTCAAATCGGTGGTACATGAACCTGGCATATCTTATGATTGGGCTGTTATCAATGTCCATGGCCAGCAGGTCTGCCGGAGATATCGTCTTGAGAGTGATGGCCTCGTTGGATAGGTCCCTATTTACAAACTTGAATGCCTGGATGAGTATCGTCTTAATCTTCTCGTCTGTGATTCCAATATTCTTGTACGTACTTACTGCACGTACCAACTTGAACGCCACCATAAGTTCATCCTTCAATGCTGAGCTACCGGTTTCATCTATGAAGACACTCTTGGGCGATTTTATTTTGTTGATGTTGATGGATATGAGGCTGACCAGTGTATAGACATGGGTAAGGTATCTAATCAACAGGTCTACCTGCTCATCCTCCTTGAATGAAGACTTGTTGGTCATGGATAGTATCTCATCCTTCGATATATCTGCTATGGTTCCAGTGAGTATCTTCGGATTGACGCTTATCACGTTGGGATTCATGTATCTCGTGATTGTGGATATGATGTTCATATAGATAAGCTTCTCGGCTGGGCTCCTGTCCATGAATACAGTAGACTCCTCCTGTGCCTTGACTGATGCCTGTATGATATCATCCGACTTGCCAAGCTCTCCTCCACAGAACTTGCAGTAGTACGTGAAGATGGTCTCAGTGTCTTCAAGACCAGTCTTCTTCTGATTAATCAGCTTGTACTTGTTGATTATCTTCTGACGTGTCCAGTACATATGGTCTGAATCCTCTGTATCATCCACTGAAGACAGAGCATCGTAAAGGTCAACTGTATGTGAACACATGAGTGGATACTTGCATAGCTTGCATGCATACATGCCATCTGCATCCAGTGAGTCTATGTCAATGTATTGTTCTATCTTCTTGTATGCCTCCAGACTTGGCTGGGATTCCATTTGTTTGATGAACTTGAGATGCTCGCACTTGTTGGCCAGCAGCGCAGCCTGGGCATCCAAATCCTTCTGAAGCATAATCTCTATCTCTGCCTTCTCCTTCTTGGGTAGCTTGTTGATGTCGAATCGATTGAAGTGAATGAAGATGGCTCTCTTGTCTGTGAAGTCGAAGAAGAATGGATACTTCTCTCGACATAGCTTCTCGGCACGTGTGGCTAATAATCGTTGTTGCATAGTCTCTCTTGCATGAGCTCTGACTATGGAGTTCTGTTCCTTGACATATGCAAGATAATCCAGCCTCTCAGATATCTCCTTGGCCGAGAATCCCATCAGGGCAATGTAATCGTACAGCATCTGGTTCATGGTCATGTGTAGCACCTCGTACATGGAGAGACTGAAGGTTGTATCTATCTTGCGTTCGAGTATTTGGTTAAGTCTCCCTATGAAGTCCTTGTCGTTGTATGGGTCTACTCTCCGCAGCTCATCGAATTTCTTGTATGGTGCTTGTGGAAGGGTTGCGAGTATGGTGGTTATGGATTCTCTGAGTTTGGTGGCCAGTACTTTATTTATTTCGTTGAACATATCAAGATCCTCATAGTGGGCCTTGTCTATGAGGTATAGTGTACCCTTGTTTGTGGGTTTGACGGTAAGCCCATCCAGCCTGTCTAATCTTAGCTGGCTGAGCTTGAGTCCGTCTGGAGGTTGTTCAAAATATTTCTGAGGAAATATAGACATAGCCAGATGATTGACCAGTGTCTCTGGGAATGCAAATCCCAGTAATCTGAACTTGTCTCCTTGTGCAAGACCGGCATGAATGATTCTGTCCTTGTTAAGTTGTATTGCCGGTGTTGCTACCTGCGATGTGATTGCTATGCCAGACGAGCTATTGGGCGGTGCTATGATAGGTATGGCATATAGAAGTGTCTTCTTGATGGCGATCAGATGCATGGATGCGTCTTCGTGTATCCGTGAGCGTTCGTTATCTACAAAGATGGATGTGGCTATGTCCGCGATGGTATCCCTGGCATACCCTTCCGGTCTCAGCAGTTGGTCCAGCATGGCAGTGGTCTCTATGATGGAACCAAACGCTCCCGTCAAATCGAGACTCAACGTATTGGAGTTGGTCATATTCCTTCGTAATCTATATTGGTTAAAAGAAATGACGGTTGGGCATTGGCAAAACTCAGTTAACATAATAGTTCTGATATAGATGGGTTTGAATATAGACCGCCATGAATACGCATCAACTTGAACCAGACAACACTGAGCGCACGATGTTGGACGTGTGCGGGTCGTTCATCACAGACATCATATACAACACTCTGCATGATTCCGCCATCAGCATGCACGACAAGGCTGGGATGGGCATTGCCGAGGCGTACAGGTGCGCACTCGATACCTACATATCGGCCAGCAACACCCCGAAGTTCTACAGCGACATGCTGACCAACCTGTTTCATTTTGTAAGACACAGCACGGTGTTCAATAACATTGAATACACTGAGTGCATCTCCATGTATGCCAGCTTCTTCGTTCCCAGCATGTACGTGGCATCCATGACCAGCGACCAGAAGCTCAACATACTGACCATGGTGCTGGGCAATACCCTCCGCGAGTTCGTTGCCAAAGTGAAGCGTCAATACATAGGGTTCATCATAGATAACCACAACGACCCTGCCAACATAGAGATACTCCAGGATGCCATTCTTGAGATTCTTCTTCGGCAAAGAAGCCAGAGTTATGACCGGTTCATCCAATCGCAGAGGAAGCCAGTGGATGCCCCAAAGACCATCAACCAGAAATCTCTGGTGAAGCTGTCCACAGCCTTCAAGAAGTCCATTGCCAAGAAGAACTCCCTGGAGAAGAGCAATGCCGCTCTCCGCAAGAAAAATGAGCAGCTCACCAAGCACTTCGAGGAACTCAAGAAGATGCTGCTGCAGCAGATAGCCGGCCAGAAGGAACAGAACAGGGTCATCGAGGAACTGAAGAAGCAGCTGTCCGATAGGCAGCCGGTGGAAAATAAAATTGAGGATGAGTCTGGTATAGACGAGAGCGACTTCATGCTGAACGAGTACATCCCTTAGACAACCTCGTTGTTCATATCCACGTAGTCATCATCCTTCTTGACTCTCTCCATACGGTACTTGTGCTTGATGATGATGTTGTTCATGGCGAATGCGCATGCCAGGATTATGTAGGTGGTTATCATATGCTGGGCCACGATGGATGGACAGTTCTTCTTGAACTTCTTTCCATACAAGAAGTCCAGAATCCATATGACGAGCAGCATGAATATTGCCAGGATGAAGGGGTTGTATACCAAGGACTTGAGTATGGGACTCTCCCACACATACTTGGACAGGCTATGGGTTATCTTTTTTTTGGATATCACGGACGGAGCACACTCTTCCATGATTGTCAGTGTCTATATCAGTTAGCGTTAAAATTGATTTTATATATTATTCTATATACCCATACCCAAGCACCATGGCCGCGAGACAACCACGCAAATCCGTTGCAACCTTCTTGAATACCGATGATGAAGTCAGCATCGAGTTGTCCAAGGTAGTTGTTGAGCCTGCGATGGTAGAGGCATACATCAATGAGTTCTCAACTGTGGTCGTTCCAGACAGCAAGACAACTATACATGTTGCCAAGATGTTCTTCGCTGCCAAGCCGGCAGAGATGGTCAAGATGAAGGTAGTAGGGTCTTCCGATTCTTCAATGTTCACGGAGCAGAGACGTACATTCAAGATAGACGACATGGCCACCATCATAGCCAGGAAGGTAAGTCCGGTAAAGGAAATCCCACAGGTTGCCAACCGAGCCGAGCTGATAATCCAGACTACTATGGGACTCATAGGAAACTCTGATTGGCTTCTCAGAATAAACATAGTCAAGCGCATAGACAACCCAATAGAGTTTGCTGCCAGGCTCAAACAAGCCAAGGCTGCACTCATGGAGACTCCATTCGACAAGATGGAGATGGATGCATATGACTATATCATTCCAGAATTGATTAGGGTTCGTCAGGAACCAATGGAGTTTGGAGAACTGCTCAATCTGGTACATACCATAGTGGGCAAATCATCGGCTGATGGTACGGATGAGAAGTATCAGGAGACCATCTTCAATCTGGCCAAGGATATCTACAGAGATGCCACCACCATATCCAAGTTCAAGCGAGAGTCAGGATTCAAGAGACTGTGTCCAAGTCCCGTTGAGTTGAGCCGTATTGTGTTCTTCAAGAAGATGCTTCCAGAGATAGACTCATACTACATGACGGACAAGATGGATGGACTACATGCTGTGTTGGTCATCGACGAGATATACAGGCTCAATGGCAAACGCAAGAGCTACATTGGAGCCAACATCTACGCAGTCTCTGACATCATATACACCATCAGTGTGTGCGAGCACAAGCAATCCAAGAATACCATGGTGGAACATACAGTGTTGGATGTGGAGATGATGGAGGGCAAGGATGGCAAGACGTTCCATTGCTTTGATGTTATTGCCATCAAGTCCAAGCGGACATGTGGCATTCCATTCTACAAGCGGTTCGAATACTTTGGTATGGCCAATTCTCTGTTAGAGAAGCATGAACTTGGCTCAGTGAAGGAGTTCATCAGGTTATCCAAGGATGGCTACTGCAAGCAACTGACCGAGTTCTATGGCAAGACCCGCAAGTACAAGATAGATGGCATCATCTTCACGCCAGCTGGGATGTTCTTCAAGGAGGCACTCAAGTTGAGAACCAACAGGTTTGAACGCATCTTCAATACCGAGTATGCCAATACCATATCCTTCAAATGGAAGCCTCTGGACCAGCTTACCATTGACTTCTATATCATGGACTATCCCAAAAAGAAGGGAGCGTATGCTCTGTGTAGTGGTGTGGATTCCAAGACATTCAAGCAGCTCAACATGTCATTCTTTGATGGATACAAGGCTCCTGGTGCACCCAACTCGTTCCAGTACTTCCCAATCCAGTTCGAAACCTATGATGCCGAGTTTGATTATGTATGGGAACCACCAAAGGATGAGGCTTCCAAGAATCTGAATGGCATGGTGGGTGAGTTCAGACTTGCTAACAAGGATGGGTTGCTTCCCAAGCCACAACTCATTCGACTTCGAACAGACAGAGAGGGAGATATCGCCAGGGGTGAATACTATGGCAATGCTCTGAGATATGCCGAGCTAATCTGGCATAGCATCAGATATCCACTCAAGATAGAGACCATGTGCAACCCCGTCAACACAGCATACTTCGCGGCTGAAGATACAGAGGGGTGGTACAAGGCTGGTAGAGGTTTCAATTCATTCGTGAAGACACATCTCATGGAGACATACCTGCCAGTCAAGGGTAAGAGCAGGTTGATGGATGTGGCGGCTGGTAAGGGCCAAGATTTGGCGCGAGCAGTAGACCTTGGGTACTCAGAGATAGTAGCCATGGACAAGGATACAGATGCACTCACCGAGTTGCTTGAGCGTAAGTACAACTTGCGAGTCAAGACCAAGCACGCATCTGCATCAGTATTCATCAAGAGGATTGACCTCGAAGACAGTGCTGAAGAGAATATCAAGAGCATCAAGATAGAGAAGGAGACTGTGGATAACCTGATGATTAACTTCGCCCTGCACTACATATGCCACTCGGCAACTACTGCAAAGATGGATCCCATCACCGAGTTCGTCAAGTTGTGTAGCCACTATCTCAAGAAAAATGGGAGAGTCCTCATAACCACATTCAATGGAGAGGATGTCTATGAGAAATTGAAGAACGTGGATGAGTGGAGCATCACCGAGAACAACAGAATCAAGTATGCCATTCGTAAGGGATATGCATCGGAGGAGCTCACCAATCTCGACCAGAGCATCGATGTGTTGCTGCCATTCTCGGCTGGAGAGTACTACCATGAATATCTGGTCAACTACAAATATATAGAGAGCGTGTTCGAGCAGTATGGGTTCAGCACAGTCAATGCAGACTCGTTCGAGTCGTTGATTAGGGTCTTCAAGAAGCAGAACAGCAATGGCTATCGAGCTATGACGGATGGAGACAAGGAGTATGTATCGCTCTATGGCTTCATGGTATTCGAGAAGAACTAAGAATAGACCACTGTGAGTGGTTATTTTTTATGAGAGATATAAACTGGGCCACAAACTTGTGGCCCAGTTCCAATAAAGAAGACAATCAAATCTTATAATATTATAGGCCTCTCAGAGCTCTATAAGGCCCATTTTTTAGCCAATCCATAAAATTGATAAGATTCATCCATAGATATACCCGACAGTATCCAAACGTCAAGCAACCATGGAGCAGATTAACATCGAGCACCTTTCGCAGCAGTTGTTCATTGAGAGTGTGAATATGGATGAGCCATTGCCGATTAACCGAGCTGAGGAGATATGTAAACCACTTATTGATTTGATTGGGATTACAAATGATGAGTGTGAGAAGCTTGCTCAGTATGCGGTCATGAAAGGTTCTCATTGTATTGATGCTCAGGAGATGATGAAAACAATGGGAATCATGGCAGAAGGACAGAGAGCTGATAAGACCAGACTTAAACTTGAGAGATACAATATCGTTCCTGTTGGAGTTTTGAATGATGATATTCAAGCGGGCCTAAGTGGGCCCGCTTCAAATAAAGCTGCTAAATCAAAGCGCCCCCAAGTGGGGGCGGTTGAAAATAAGAAGGATACAATTATAGCAGCGGGCCCAGTTGGGCCCACAGGTCAAATCGATAATTCCATCCTATATACCAATAGACACTGTCAAATCATCCAGACTACTGAGAAAACAAATGGCAAGACATACCATCCAATCAAGTATATGATTAGCCGTGATGCTTGCTTCAAGGTACTCATCCGTGCATTCAAGCAAGATAAGTATGCCGACTACTTCTCATTGAAATGGCAGATAGTGGAGCAGTACAAGAAGTATCTCAATGACCTACAGGTATACAAGGATAAGCAGCATGACCAATGTATCATCAAACATCAAGCAGATAAGATTGATGAGTTGATTTCAGATGTGAAGGATCTGAAAGACGACAATAAGAAGCTCATGAAGATGGGCAACAAACTACTCAGATATGGAAAGAGGGCTGACAAGAAGTTGGACATCGCCAATGCGAAGATTGATATTGGTAATGCCAAGATTGATAGACTGACCAAGTTCATCACTGACTTCTCTACCACAGTGCTCACTACTTGGAATGGTTCCAGTGTCATCAAGACGCAGCTGGATACATTCAAGAATAGCAACACCAAGATTGAGAAGGCTATGGAGAGCCTAAAGCTATCCTATACTGTGGCATTCCTTGATGGAGCTCACTTGTTCATCTACTTCTGCTGTACCAACTTCAAGAACGTTCAACAACGATTAAGCGAACTTTTCAAAAGGCATGTTGGTGAGAAGATGCTCAAACCCCAGGCTATCAGTTTGATTACCATAGAGATTAATTCTGAGTTGGCTGTGATTGGTAGCAATAGATTCCAACATGTATTATCGATGGGTGAGAAATATATTGAGCGCTATAAGGCATTTGATATCACACTGGTGGATGCTTCCTTTGCAGATATCGTGTACTTTGATATCATTAAGACAATCCGGGCCAATCGATTTCAGAAGTATCAAGTACGTATGGATGCCATGCAGAAGGACCAGACCATCCATCTGAGCGATGCTGTATTTGACCATCTTCGAAACAGCGACATGTCATTCTTCACATCATCAACACCGTTGTGTCAGGAGTATATTGATTGCTACATCAAGCAGACCAATGGCAAGTTTCAATACAAAGCATCAGATACCAGTACCCGTAAGCGTGCCAATAACATGAAACTAACCAGTCGCAACTATGTGCTGCATAGAATCAGCTATCTTGTGGATATGGATGATGGTCGTTCCATCTTCGATGATATGGTTAAGGATGGCATCATCACCATTGATGACAAGGAGGAACTACGAAAGCTTGCTGCGCTGGAAGATATAAATGTGGATGACTACGAAGATGAGTTGGATGAGTAATCTTATTTTTATGATAGTCCCAAAATTGCACCCATCCAAGGTATAAATATACAGATGAACACCTTCGAGCGATGCCGTACATATCTGGAGGCCAATGCCCCTGGTAAATGGTATGAGACTCAGCGATTCAAGAATGATAGCGGCGGGTACATCCATCAAGTATCTAATGGTATGGTACTTCTTAGAGTGGAGGTAGGTACTTACAGGATGTTCTACTGGATATATGATTCTCAAGTAGCAATGGAGTTCAATCAGTACATAACCAACCAGTTCAATGCAGAGGCTCACGAGATTATTGTAATGAATGAATGCAGATTATTCTATGACATAGATCTCAAGCTGGATGAGTCCCAGCAGTATGAGCTGGCAGAGTTCTTTGACTTTGACCTGACAGATTCCAATAGAGCATGTGTGATGAACATCATTGGAGAGAAGCTGGCGCATATTTACAAGGAGGCCACTCTCATGTCTCTGGAGGAGCATGGCAATGACAGAGATGATAACCTATCTGGGTTTGATTGGATGTTCTGCATGCGCAACCGTGCATGTGGAGATGGGTTCAAGATTAGCATTCATATCATAACCAACCTGTTTATGAAACTGAGCATATGCTCGGCGGTTGCCAATGATGTCAAGAACATAGTGCTGTTGGATGACCATAACTATGATGACCTTGGAATCAATGAGTCTATAGCAGACTATCTATCAGAGGCAATAGATGCATTACAGTACCGCCCAAGAGGATCTCTTGGATTGCCAATGGGTGTCAAGAAGACAGACACTGGTTATGTGAGGAATAGCATCCAGCAACACTACAACATCCCAATTCAGAACTATCTGATAACCATTCCAGACCAGTTCTCTATCAGAACGATAGAACTCGTTGGGTATGACATAGTAGAGCGTCAGACCAATAATCAGTATATCGATTCTGAGTTTATCAATGAGGCACTCAAGCATGTTCGCAACATACGGGACTATGATGTATCTGTCTTCGATATCCAGACATCCATACTGAACCGTTCTACCATGTATGTCCGTAGATATGCTCCAAGCTACTGCTCTGTATGCAACAGGACTCATGACAACGACAATACTCTGTTCTTGATATTCAATTCAGCCGATAGAAGGGCATCTTGGAGATGCGCCCACAAGCCCACTATGGCTCCAATTACATTCTATGAAGATGAAGCAGAGTTTGATGATGCTGAACTGGAGGCATTCCTCAATAAACATTCCAGAAGAGAGAAACCTCAGGTGATTATTAAGAAGAAGGAGGAACCAAAGAAGGAAGAACCAGAGAAGAAGCCAAGAAAGAAGACAGCTGCTCAGAAAAAAATAGAGAAGGAGCTCCAGGAGAAACATAGGATGGAGGTTAGAAGGAAGGCATACAGAAGGAAACCATTGATTGATAGAAATGTCAAGCCACTACCAAAATATGAAAAGCCAGTGTATATCGATGAGTCTGAGTCAGACTCCGATGAAACACCATCCAAGAAATCTACAGTTGTGAATATCGATGTTGCTCCATGTAAGATACCAACCAAGGTATCAAAGGTACCTATCATCGATAGCGACTCTGAGTATAGCTCTGATGATTAGTCATCCGTCCGTTTATTTTTTAGGAAGGCATCATACTCGGCCATCATGTACTTGAAGTTGGTATGCTCTATTCCATCGTCCTGCGCTCCGTCTATCCTGAAGTAGTGGCTACCAACAGCATTGAATGTCTCGTCTCTGATGAGACACTCTCCTCTGAGATACTCGTTCCTGGGTTTGAGAGACCTTGCCTGCTCTGGATATAGTATCCTTTCTATGTTGAATGCTCGGTACTCTGGGAGATTATCAAATCCATAGCAGTTGACAGTGGGCATCCATATATCATCAGCATCTTCCTTTGTTCTCATATCACTGACTATGGCTATGAGTTGAGTGTATAACATGGTATACGGCTCATCACTCACATAGATTCTATCTCGCAGGAACTCAGACAGAATATAATCAGCACAGGATACACACACTTGGTCTCCATTGGGTAGCTCGAAGATGAAACACCCCATGCGAGTACCATATGTATCTATGAGCTCATATCTATCATCTCTCATGGAGATGGGCTTCAGGCTCAACAACTGGCGATATGTCTTTGGGTTGCGCAGCAGTCCCTTCATCTTGTCGATATCATAGGATAGCATGCCGAACCTCAACTTGTTGGGACAGGGTATCTCCAGGTTGTCATTATTTATAGACACTGGATATCTCTTGGGGTCCAGCTTGTTCATGTACAGATGGAATGCCGCGTATCCAGTGATACAGCATGGACCTGTATATATAAATGCCTCTGGGTCTATCTGCCGTAGAGCTTCCTTATCCAATCGTATGTATTTGAGAGGTATGGATATCGGAGAGTAGTCCAGTTCTACCTTGGTGGATTCTATGGGATAGTGGCTTCTGAGTAGGTTGTTGCGTTCTATATCCTTCTTGAGTCGGTTGAACACGTTGAGTGTAATTCCCTTGTCCAACATAAGCATACCAAGCGAGGACCGCTGGTCTATGAACTGGTAGTGAGGATGGACAACTCTCAGATGATCGGTATCCAGGTATGGTATCCGGTTGAATATGGTGGATGGTATGTATGTGGCATCCAACAGTACATCTCGGCGGATACGTACGCGTACTGTGGTTATATGGGATGCGTTGATTACATTTATCTCTGGAAGGCCGCTCTCGCACAGTATCTTGGCAAGTTCATGGGCATGATATATATTCTGGTCTGAAAGTATATCGTAATCAGGCAACTCGTCATCGCTATATATGGATGCATTCTTCTGTCTGAGAGCAAGGTCTATAGCCATGCCTCCCGTGAGCATCAACTTGTTGTCGGCCACATACTGCTCCGTGAGCTTGATAGCCTTGTCAAGCTGGGGCTTATAGTAGTTGAGGTTGTATGTCAATATATTGGGATTGTTCATCTTATCACTTATTATAGTATATACAATATAAGATGAGCGATTTGTTGGTATCATGCCGCGACCCCGCCAACCGGTATAAGAACCAGTTCTCCAACAAGAACTCTATTATACCACCAGCTCATTATCGGTTTGAAGGGTTCTCTCATAAAGAAGCCTATACTCCTCCCAACTCGTGTGTGGATGCATGCAATGCCGCTGCTGTTGGTACTCCTTTGTTTGAATCCTGCCGAACTGGGTCCATAGCTGCATGCCAGACCATAACTTCATCTAATCTCGACCAGTGCTTCTCGGACAAATGCAAGTATGCAGAACTGGATAAGACACTGAATGCGTGGTGTACGGCAAACCCCACGGATATCAACTACTACAAGTACTGCCAAGACAGTCCATTATCTGCAGACAAGCTTGCGATATTGAAGGACCTCATGGCAATAGACAAGGACTTCTTGTACTTGGTTGTTGATAACGCACCGGTGTCTGGTAGTACTGTTGTGAAAACTGCAAGTACCTTGTTGAATCTTAGTTCCAGTTTCACGACTGCTCAGCTTGAACTACTATTCAAGTCCTGTCATATACCCAACTCTCCGGAATTCAAGAAATGGCAGGACTTGTATGCCAAGGCCAAGGGTATAAGTAAGCTTGACGCTCCTCCGCCCAAGTCATATCCTGGACAGGGAGACCCGCTTCTGAAAGCTATTTCTACGGGCGTTCTGTTGAGGAATGGAAGCGGACAACTAATTATAAATGGAGATTTCGCATTCCCATACACAACTACTGGAGCTCTATCATATGATGCCAAGGATAAATTCTGGACTCAACTCATAGTATCAGCATACGCTGTCGATGGAAATTGGGATGGGTCTGTCATCCGGGGAGTTGATTCTGGTGATTTGGACAGAGCCAAACAAGAACTTGCTAATCGTGGTATGCTTGACATCTTGATAGTTAAGCCGATAGCCATAACCGGATTGGCAGCACCAGCCAATGCATACGTGTTCTATATCAATAATGATAGAGCCAAGTATGTGGCCTGGGCCAAGAAATTAGTAGCTGACCCCAAGATGGACTTGCAGAAGCTATACACGACTGGTACATGTGCCTTCATGGCTGATGCTTGCTTTGATAGAGACCTTGATATACTGCAGACCCAACGATACAATAGTGTATCCAATACCATCTGCGACAAGGCATCCTCACCAACCACCGGAGAAACTAACGATGCGTTCTATAGCTCAGCCAATGCCAAGACCCTTCTCGATGCATGTGCCATCACCTACTCTACTACAATGTGCAATGTCAAGGATAATCGATACAAGAGTGCCTTCACCAGTAGACCATCGCCATCTACTCATCATGCATTCGAGGGGTTCTCTCATAAGGAGGACTATACAACTGGATGTGCAGATGCCTGCAATACAGCAACTGCCGGTACTCCTTTGTTTGAATCCTGTAGAGCTGGTTCATTGGCCTACTGTGGCTCAATCACCGACTCAAATATAGACCAGTGCTTTGCCGACAAGTGCAAGTACAGTGAGTTGGATAAGGTATTGAATAGCTGGTGTGATACCAACAAGACCCATCCCAAGTACTCAAACTACTGCATGGATTCCAATACAACACTGACAGACAAGAATGATACTACCACAGCTGCTCCTGGCATAGACTCCATTGTTCAGCCAAGCCAGTCAGTTGCTACAACAACTGCTGTAGCTACTCCAGTATCTACTCCAACACCAACCCAATCAACTCCAACCCCAACTCCCATCCAATCAACTCCCATCCAATCAACTCCAACCACAACTCCAACAACAACCACTCCTATCAAATCAATACCAACTCCAGCGGTACATACATCTACTGCCAAGGACAGCGAGACGATGTGGATAATCATTGGTGTTGTGATGGCATTCGTACTGATAATCATCTCGGTAGTCATATACAAGAAGCGTAGTAGCATATCGGCGTTCCGTCATAATTTCCGCATGCCGCGATACGGACGTGGAGATGTGTAATTGAAGTATGCTCGTAGTAATATATGCCAGCCATGAATGCTATGATATCAGAGACAGGCGCTGCCTTTAATATTGACGAATACAAGACTATCTATGGCAATGCCGCACTGCTGAAGCTACAGAAGCGGTTCATCATCAAGATGCGAGACCGCATCACTAAGATGTGGCGCATAACCAAGCTGTATAAAATTATCAACTACGGTTCATTCAAGGTAATGGAACTGCCCCGCTTCTCCATCAAACAGCTCTACAACCCCAAAGTTCAGGATGCCAAGCGACCCATCAAAAAAATATTGTATGACCTTCCTCAACACGAAAGGATAGAGAGCATTGACTACATAGGACAGAGCAACCCAAACCAGCAGATAGTGGTAGACCATGTAGTATCGCAGTTCGAAACCCATCCAACCATTCGTGGGATAACCATCAAGGTAGCTCCTGGATTGGGCAAGAGCTTCATAGCCAAGGACATCATCAACCGAATGAAACTGAAGACGGTCATAGTAGTGCCCAATACATATCTTCTGGACCAGTGGGTATCTCTGTTAACCCAGTACTTCCCAACAACGAAGATTGGCACCATGTACTGCAAGGGTAAGAAGGATGGAGATATCATAGTTGGTATCATCAATACCATGGCAGACTTGACTGAGTTTGAGATGGTAGAGAAGGTATGGGATGAGACCCGTAAGAAACATGTGAGGGTCAAGACCAAGATGAATCTGGATGACATACTGAAGGAAGTTGGGCTGATGATATTCGATGAGTCTCATATGTATGTGTCCAAGGAATTCAAGAAGGTGTTCTCGCGGATGTGGGCCCACTACACGATAGGCCTGAGCGCCACTCCAGATTGCCGAGAGGATGGCCTTGATGTCATCCATACATCATGGCTGGGACCAATCTTGGATGCTGAGACCCTTGAAGGATTCAATGCAGTACAGGATACATTCGAGTCTGATGTTCATGTAATCAACTACCACGCTCTCAATGAACACTGTGGGTTCAAGGTCCGCGATGATGGACTGATGGACTACTCATCCATAGTGGAGTCCATCATCACCGACCCCAACAGAAATGAACTGGTCATCGATAGCATCGTGGAGTTGATGAACAACCAACTCTATACATTCGTGTTCAGTGATAGGAGGGCACATCTGGAACATCTATATGAACTACTGGAGAACCGATTGGCCGGCCAAGATGCTGTGTTGGAGATGCCAGAGATGGACAAGAAGGTAATCCTGTATGGAGGCTCAGATGAGAACACCATCGCAGAAGCCAAGCAAGTCAGCACGGTAGTATTCACTACCTATAGTTATTCCAGTACAGGAGTATCTATAACCAAGATGAATGGACTTGTGCTGGCAACTCCCCGCAAGTCCAACATCAAGCAAATCATTGGGCGCATCTTCAGGTTGGGCTCGGATGCTGGAGTTAGGAGGGTCATTGTTGATATATCTGACTCCAAGCTGCCTCTCAAATCCCAACTCAGAAAGAGGATAGAGGCCTACAATGAACGAGGCTGCGACATAAAAAGAAGCACTGTGATTGCTCAGTAATGATAGAGACTGGCTAAGGCCTTCTGTTCAACGGCATTGGCTCTGGCAAATGCTTCTACAGATGTGGCCGACTTGTAGCACTTACCATTCTTCAGATTGTAGTTGTTTGGACAAGATGGGCTCATGGTATCGAACTCTTGGGCGCACGGCATATCCCCCATCTTCATATTTTTGTAATTGGCAGGACACTTGCCCTCATACTCCTTGTAGCAGAAAGGGCCATTCTTATCATATCCAGGCGGACAGGTTGCCTGGTCGAACGGGACTTGCTCCTTGGTCGTGGGATTGTAGCAGAACTTGGACTTGATAAGGAAATCATTGGGACATGACACCACGGACATCTTGCGGCACATGCCATCCACTGCTGTATCCGAATCACTATCGCATATCAACTTCTGCTTCTCTCCATTGGGGATACAGTTAGACCCGGATAGCATATACCCAGATGGACAGTCTGGATACTTGACATCATCGTTGTTATCCATACGCTCTACAACAACTACTGATGGATGTCCATCCATGCATATGATTAGCATGACTATAACAGCAACCGCCAGCAGGCCAACCAGCAGTACCTTGGTGTGCTTGTGCGACATGATTATACTATACATCACATTATTTTTTTGTAAATATGGATGGCTTGCGCTTGTGCTCCCAGTATTTCTCCCGGCGGGCTTCCTGCTTGGCCAGGAAATAATAGTATCGCGGGTCTTCTATTAGATGAGCCAGGGCTATCTTGACTACGTTGTCTGGGTTGTTCATCGTGATGTTGGTGGCCTTGCTGATGATGCCAGTGTGTTCGCGTTCTATGTTGAGTCCAGTATGGAACTCCTCCAGAGGAACCACCGATAGGTCCACCTTGAACTTGCGGGCAAACTCGGCGGCCGACTTCTTGGTGAACGGCTTGATGGGCATGGCTATGTATTACTTCTACATAATTAATTTTGTAATGGCATGGGGGCTTGGGGAGGTGGAGCATACTGTGGAGGTGGAGGAGCATACTGTGGTACATACTGCTGGGGATATGGATTGCCTCCTCTACCTCTTGCTGCAAATATAAGTATAGCTATTATAATCATACCTACGAATGCCAGTATGAAGTTTTGATTAGCAGCAGCCCATTCAGACCATGTAGCAGTTGCTGGAGTTGATGGTGTTGGAGTTGGTGCTGGAGTTGATGGTGTTGGAGTTGGTGCTGGAGTTGATGGTGTTGGAGTTGATGCTGGAGTTGATGGTGTTGGAGTTGATGCTGGAGTTGATGATGTTGGAGTTGATGGTGCTGGAGTTGGTGTTGGTGGTAGTGGAGCTGGGATATCTTGGGTATTCTTATTCTGAGATGCGACTGGAGCATTCGGAGTAGTTGGTTTCTCTGGAGTTGTTGTGGTTGGTGCTGGAGTTGGTCCAGGTCCATTACTTATGTTGCATGTCTGCTCTATGAATTTGGAGTCCATCAGATTTTTGACATCTTGAGACATGATACATATCTTGGCATCGCATGATGTAGGTTGTTCCAACGAATGATACCCATCTTGGATACATCTCTGAGTACAGTTCATAGGTATGCCGTTGGCTATCAACGTCTTCTCGGTATCAGAGTATGGTACGAAGCAGGAACAGAACTTGCGCTTGGCATCATTGGCATCCTTCATTCCTTCAGGAGAGCATAAAATATTCTTGACGAAGTCATCCACTGCCCGCTTGATATCCTTCGAACCATTGTCCATAGTGCCGAGATCTCCAGACTTGGTTAGGTATCCACAGAAATCGGTGTTCTCCAATAGGTTGTTGCCCTGCTTGCACCAGGCCAGTCGTTTCTGAGATATATCAAAATCAGACAGGGGATTGCGTGGGTCCTTGGGACTGCAAGACTCAGATGTAAGAGCTCCAATTATTGATAACCAGTCATTTGATTTATGATTGCCACCATTACTGGTCCAGATGGTCTTGGTTGGGTCATTATCCGAGAATGCAAACAGGACTCCATCATTATCCAGGCCCAGCTTGACTCCCTTGCCTCCAGTACTGGTTGTCCATGCTGGAGTTCCATTTCGGTCAGTCATGGTTATGTTGCCATCACCCTGCACCACCAATGTTGGCTTGACCAATGCAAGTCGTACATCCTTGTTCAAGAACTTGACAGTATACTCCTTGAGATTGGTACCAGATGCCCATACCGCTCTCTGATCCAACACTGGATTGTCGCTGGTGATATCATACACCACAAGATTTCCATCTGGCTGTAGTATCGCCTTGAATCGTGTGTTGGGGCTATATATATCAGTACCCATGCCATATGCACCTTCAGCAAGAACAGAGTAGCTTGGCATGGTGGATGAGCAGTGTTCGGTGCCCATACGCAGCATGCCATCCTTGTTGGAGAGAGCTCCATCTTGGAATATTTTGGCAAGGACGGTCTTGTCAACTTTGGAGTCTCTATCCTTGTTGAAGCATCCCCAACTAAGGGCAAGTGTCTTGGCATCCAGATACATGACCAGCATATGCGTCTCTATATCGAACGACTTCTTGACATAGTTGATGCGAGAGCGAAGGTCTGGGTTGAAGAACTTATAGCCACGAGCAGTGGCTGTACTGTATGCAGTGATGAAGTTAATTAGGCGGCACAGTCTGTTATATCGCCACCAACCATCAGATGATTCTTCTGGAGTTATAGGGTCTCTGGGTTTGGACTGCTTGGACTGGTACATGTAGTCGTCAAAGATTGAGGACCACTTGTTGGCCGTGTCATTGAAATCTCCTGTGTCCTTCAAGTAGGCACGAGCCTCATTATTATCGGTTCCATTCCAGCCAGCCCACTCAGCATCATTTACATAGCGTAGCATCTCCTCTCCCTTCTGGGATGGACCTCCAAGCGGGGAATTTTTCTTGTCCTCCTTGCCATTGGCTCGGTATCCAGCAGCAGCTTGACCTGCATTTGGGGGCACATAGAATGAATCGTTGACTGCGTTATCTCCGGCATACTGGTTCATCTTCTCGGCGAACATCTTAGGACTGATACTGTAGAAGGTGCCGTTGTAGGACATGACCATGATGTCCACCACATTATCCACTCCGTATATCTTGGCCCACTGGCTGGTTGGAAACAAGTCATTGAACTTCCTGTTGTAGTCCCAATCTGGGCCGTTTATCTGATTGACCGTGCCTCTCCAGCAGAACTTGACCATTGTATATTCATCCACAGAAATTATCGGCTGGCCCTCTTTTGTTTAAAATTGAAAGCATCTATACATTATATATACACACGCTGCCACAATGAACTTCACCGGAGACCAAGAGTCGCTCATCCCCATCATTGAGAGCGCCCTCACGCGGGACTCCATGATTAGCGCGACCATCAACTCCTTCAACAGCTTCGTGCAGCATGGTATTAATCAGATTGCCAGCCAGGTCTTCGAAATGTCCTTCGAGAGAGATGCTAAGGACACTGTTGAGCGAGACCCAACCATCCAGAAGTACACGTTGGACGTGGTCATCAACTCGGTGAGTGTGGCCAATCCTGTCAAGTACGATGCCGGAGCCCAGCAGACATCTCCGATGTTTCCCAATGAAGCTCTATTGAGGGACCTCACGCTGGCTTCCGGAGTGTACGTGTCAGCAACCATGGTCGCCAAGGCGTATCACCAGAACGGAACGGTTAGTACCCACAGGCATAACGTAGACAACTCTATGATATGCAAGCTGCCTACCATGGTTCGCAGTAAGATGTGCAACACCTACAACAGGTCAAGTGAGGCTCTTATCCAACTGGAGGAGGACCCATCTGACCTTGGAGGATACTTCGTCATCAAGGGCAACCAGTATATCATCATCAATGTGGAGAGCTTGAAGTACAACGAGAGTAAGGAGTTCATCAATGAAGGACACAAGAACCAACTGTGCAAGGCAGACATCATCAGTAAGCCTGGTGATGCATTTGAGAACTCGTACAATTGTATCGCGATACTGCTGAACAACCACTCGATAGTCATCAACATGGCCTTCGCGGGGTTCAAGGAGATTGAGATTCCGTTCTTCATGTTCTTCAGGGCTCTTGGAGTAAACTCGGCTAAGGAGATTATCTCGTACATCACCTACTCGTTCGATGATGGAGACATGCTCACCAAGCAGATGCTGGATATCCTGGAGAGAGCTCTCACCAATCAATACCCAGAGATGAATACCATGTTCAAGACAGAGTTCCCGCCGGCAAAGGGGGATACAGCTGGGTCTATCAACGTGATGACCAACCAGGCAGATGTGTTGCATCTACTGACTCGATGCATCAAGGAGCATGATATCCACAAGGCTAAGTTGCGTACATCAGGAGAAGAGGACAAGATGAACCTTGAGAGGTTCCTCATGAACCGCCTGCTGCGCAACCTTGACCAGCGATTCCTGCCGCATATCGGACTCACGGAGGCTGACAGAAAGAAGAAGGCTGCATTCCTTGGACATATGATTCATCGGATGCTGTTGGTTCATCTGAGGGTTCTCAAACCAACTGACCGAGACTCGTACAAGAACAAGCGCATCAATGATGCAGGCATGTCGTACTCGAGGGTGTTCAAGACCCAGTTCAACTTCATGGTGGTGCAGAAGCTCAAGAGGCAGTTCCTGAAGGACTTCAAGAATAATAGCTTCGATGATATCAACCTGCAGACGCTGTTCAAGAGTGCCATCAAACCAGATGACTTCGAGAAGGCTCTCATGAATGCCATCGTCAGTGGAGATAAGACCATATCATCCAACACGCTGGTGTACAAGAATCGCATGGCGTCTCAGCAACTGCAGCACAAGAACGAGCTCAATGTCAAGACCACGCTCAGGAGCATCGATACTCCCAACAAGAGCAATAGCTCCAAGTCATCTGAGCGAGCTATCACTCTGCGGCAGGTTCATCCTACTGGTACTGGATACATCTGTGGTATCACATCTGCAGATACCGGTGCTAAGGTTGGTATGAGCAAGCAGCTCAGTGTTGCTGCTGATATCACAGCTGCGGCATCATCTGAGGTTCTCAAGGAAATCGTACGAGATGACCAGGATTTGATTCCCATCAGCCAGATACTGACAGACATGACAGTCATTGCCAAGAACAACCTTCATAAGGTGTTCGTCAATGGAGACTGGTTGGGCTGTGTGAGCGACTTCAGTTCGTTCCTGGCCAAGTACAGGACCATGCGACGTACGGGAGAGGTCAATATGTATACAACCGTGTCCCACAACATCGTGGCAAATGAAGTACATCTGTGGGTTGACTCAGGCCGACTCATCAGACCGCTGCTCATCGTGTATAACAACATGAATGAGAAGGGATACACGCACTCCAAGTTCAAGCAATGGATTAAACTCACGAACGAACATATCAAGAAGCTACGAACCAAGGAGATTGACATCGATGACCTTGCCAGAGAGGGTGTGGTTGAGTATATCTCGCCAGAAGAACACGAGAACTGCTACATCGCATTCGAGTTTGACAGGTTCAAGCAACACCTCACGGATCCCCTGCATCGGTTCACGCATGTTGATATCCCGCAAGGAAACATGGGACTGGTTGCACTGACCAGTGTGTTCGCAAATCATAACCAGGCTGCTCGTATCGTCTTCCAGACCAATCAAGTCAAGCAGACCAACAGCTGGCCGCTCAAGAACTGGCCATTCGTGGCTCACAAGGACTTGTATCACCAGATTCACAACGAGGACCCTCTGGTCAGTACGTTCGCATACAGATACATCCCGCCCATGGGAACCAATGCCATCGTTGCTATCACTATCTATGGAGGCTACAACCAGGAGGATTCTCTGATTGTCAATCGGTCTTCAGTGGATAGAGGCATGTTTGATGCTGCTCACTTCACTACTGACAAGGTGGAGATTGAACAGAATGAAATCGTTGGCAAGCCAGACCCAGCAACTACGTCAGACATCAAGAGCTACTGCAACTATGAGAAGTTGGTAGATGGTATCATCCCAGTCGGTACATTCGTACAGGAGGGAGACTGTCTGGTGGGCAAGGTGGCCAAACTACAGAAGGGAGAGATGAAGGACCCCAACATCATCTACACAGACAGGAGCATGGTCTATCGCAAGAAGGAGCCCGCCTATGTGTGGAACGTCATCCATGGACCGAACTTTGATGACAGGGAATTGATTAAAATAGTGTTTCAGACATTCAGGAGCACTGAGATTGGATGTAAATTCTGCATGATGGATACCAATGAAGTCCTTACCGATAAGGGCTGGGTCATGTTCAAGAACCTTGATGGATCAGAGAAGATATGCTCATTAGTTGATGGAGAGAAGATTGAGTATGTAGAACCACTGGGGATCTATCACTTCAAACACCAAGGAGAGATGGTTCGCATCAAGACTCAGCAATTTAGTTCAACTACTACATTGAACCATAAGTTGTATGTCAAACGTAGGGACCATACCAACTATGAACTGATTGAAGCCAAGGATGTTTATAAGAAGCGAGTCAGTTTCAAGAAGGATGGATACAAGGCAGGACCATATCAACAGACAATCAATCTGTCGGGAACTGAATATGACATGGATGCTTATCTTGATATGCTTGGAGCATGGATTTCAGATGGATGTCTTGATAAGGACAGTATCCGCAGAATTACATTTGGATTCAAGAAGCAGCGCAAAATAGATTTCTTCGACTCATTTGTAAATAGACTTGGTGTTGAATCATATCATACCAATGGAGACAAGCATTATATCATAAACGATGATATCTACGCATCACTCAAGGATTTGAATGTTGGGGCACTGAACAAGTTCCTTCCTGAGTTCGTATGGAGTTTGAACCAAGGACAAGCAAGAAGATTACTTGAGGCATTGATTGCTGGGGATGGTACTGTCGGCAAGACATACACGGCATACTATACATCGAGCAAGAAACTGGCTGATGATGTCCAACGTCTGGCATTCCATGCTGGATACAGTGGAAACATCAGTACAATGAGAGAAGCTGGTGCATATTATAAGTTCAAGGATGGTCATGAGGGACATTCTAATGCAGATGCTCTTCGAATTGCCATCATCAAGAATAAGAACCATCCAACGATTAATAATGTGTCCAAGGCAAGAAACACAACGAATGCTCACAACATAGAAATCATTGATTATGACGGAGTGGTGTCATGCGTTGAAGTGCCATCACATGTATTCTACGTGCGAGAAGATGGCTTGACACACTGGACTGGAAACAGTTCACGCGCCGGTTGACCTATACTGGCCGGTAAGAAGTATTCCGATAGAAAGGATATGCTTAGTCCGTACATACACAAACCATCCGAGGTATGTACTGGCGAGATCGCTAAATTGCAGGAACGTCCTAAAGCATCAACTACCGCTCTCATGCAGCAATGTATGAGTAGCACTCTGGGTAGCGCCCAGAGGTATGGTAATAACGTTGATGATGCAACAATGGATAATCCGCAGCGAAGCCACTCACCGAGTGGAACGTTCAGAGACTATAATGCGACGGTTGCCCGCAAGGGTGGCTTAAGGGATAGTCCGTCCCCACGTGAAAGCGTGCAACAAGGTAGTGGAGTGATGACCACGAGACTGTTGGATAGGGAACAAACGCAGAAGGGCGTCACGGGGTTCTTATATGATGAAACAGATATGCCAACGACGGCAGATGGTATTAGACCCGATGTAATATTTAATCCGCTGTCATTGATTACGCGAATGACGACAGGTGTGGTATTTGAAGGGATGATGGCCAAGCTGGCCGCACACACAGGAACATGTCCAGAGGCGACGATGTTCAAGAAGTTAGACACAGACAACATAGCCGATATGCTGGAACACTATGGGTTCAACAGGAATGGAACCGTGAGACTATACAACGGCATGACGGGCAACTACATGGATGCCGAGATATTCATGGCTCCCATCATGTACCAGACTTTACAGAAGTACACCATCGATACAGTGTACTCCAACTCCATCTCACCAACTGATGCGATGACCCACCAGCCACTGCATGGCAAGAAGCTTAATGGAGCACTCAAGGCCGGTAGTATGGAGACAGCCTGTCTATCAGTGTCCAGTATGAACTTCCTGGGAGAGAAGATTGGAGAGCATAGTGATGGCATTGAGGACTACATATGTGCCAACTGTGGCTCACGACGAGTGGTGGTCAATGAGGACCAACCCAAGTACACATGCAACAACTGTGGAGACCTGGCCAACATCGTCAAGTTCAAGACATCGCACAGCTCACGATTGTTCTTCAACGAGTTGGAAGGCATGAGCTGCGGAGTCAAGTACCATGTGCGGAAGCCGGTGTTCGAGGTGGTTGAGGAAGAGAGCAAAATAGAAGAGGAAGCATAGATAGATATACGATGGACCTCATTGAGTACATAACCGTGATTGTTATATTCGGACATGGAAGAGACCTGTCTGGTATCATCATGGGATGTGCGCTGGTAGTCAATCTACTATGCGATGATATACTGGCCATCCTGGAAGAAGAGGCATGGCCAGCCATAATATAAATTTTTTATGGATGGCTGCCAATAAAAAATATGGAACCATAGTGGTTAGAGATTATAAATTTATAGGAGTCTCATGTAAGTCGCATGGTTAGTAGCTAATCATATTTATTTGGTAGGCATCTCTGTAAGTTGCATGGTTAGTAGCTAATCATACCAGTTATATTGAGAACCTCTCAGCCATCGTCAATAGGTTTATATCAGATGTAGATTCGCGGACAGTCGCATGGTTAGCTACTAACCATAGTGGTTATCCAGAATCATCTCAGATTTATTTTTCATGGGTATCCGATATAAGTCGCATGGTTAGTAGCTAACCACAGTAGTTAGACAGACTCATCTCAGATTTATTTTTCATGGGTATCCGATGTAAGTCGCATGGTTAGTAGCTAACCATAGTGGTTAGATAGAATCATTCCAATTGTATATCCATGATGGTCATAAAATTGATGACTGCCATGAATAAATATATACAGACATCATTAATGTTCATTAAGATTCGTGAGAACTTGCTTCCTGGGGATAACAAGGAATGGGCCATAGCTAACGTTATTGATTGGGAATGTATGTCTCAGAACCCAAAATTTATTGATGTGCTCAAGAAGTATCCTCAACACATATCATGGGTTTATCTCTCACGTAATCCGCATCCATGGGCAGTTGAGATGCTAAAGATGTTCAAGGAAAATATCGATTATTCAATGCTATCACGCAATACAAATCCAGAGGCTTTGGAATTATTCAAAGGAAACGAAGACAAGATATATTGGCACCTATTATCAGGCAATCCAGGCGCCATTCATATCCTTGAAGCTAATCCAGATAAGATATACTGGGATGAGTTATCAGGCAATCCCAATGCTATTCATATCCTTGAAGCCTATCCAGATAAGATAAACTGGCATAGGTTATCAAGGAATCCAAATGCCATCCATATCCTTGAAGCCAATCCAAATAAAATAGACTGGGATGAGTTATCAGAGAATCCAAATGCCATTCATATCCTTGAAGCCAATCCGAATAAAATAACTTGGTGCTGTATCTGCGATAACCCCAATGCCATCCATCTAATTGAACAACGAGTCAATGAAGAGAATGATGATGATTTTGATTGGAACGAGGGTCCGCATTATAATCATATTAATTGGGATGGTTTATCTGACAATCCCAATGCTATTCATATTCTTGAACAGAATCTGGATAAGATAAATTGGGTTGTACTATCCAGCAATCCCAATGCCATTCATATCCTTGAAGCCAATCAAAATAAGATAAATTGGGACTCATTATCATTGAATCCCAATGCCCTTGATTTGATTGCTGCAAATAGAGACAAGATAAATTGGGATATAATGTTTGCTAATCCATTGTTGCTTACATATGATTACGAAACAATCAAGAATGCCAATGCAGCCAAGAACAGCTGTGTTGTGGAATGGTTCAACCAACCCAAGTTCATGCAGGAGTTCCTCCAAACCCATAATATGGATGATATAGACGGATATCAGCAATGGATTCAAGATAGAATTGATGGGCCTCTATAAGTAGCTCAGATTTATTTTTATAGATGGCTCTGTAAGTCAAGTAGTTAGCAGCTAACCATTATATTTCTATCATGCTCAATGATAGAAACTCAGAGGATATAAATTTATAGGTATCTGATGTAAGTCGCATGGTTAGAGTCTAACCATATCAGTTAGCCAAACATCTATGAGATTTATTTTCTATAGGATACTCATGTAAGTCTCATAGTTAGACTCTAACCATAGCAGTTAGCCAGATATCCATCAGATTTATTTTCTATAGGATACTCATGTAAGTCTCATAGTTAGACTCTAACCATAGTGGTTAGATAGACTCATCTCAGATTTATTTTCTATAGGTATCTGATGTAAGTCGCATGGTTAGAGTCTAACCATATCAGTTAGCCAGATATCCATCAGATTTATTTTCTATAGGATACTCATGTAAGTCTCATAGTTAGACTCTAACCATAGCAGTTAGCCAGATATTCATAAGATTTATTTTTCATAGAGCCACCATGGGTATCTCATGAAAGTCGCATGGTTAGAGTCTAACCATAATAGTTATCCAGATATCTATGAGATTTATTTTTTATAGGAACTACCATAGGTATTCTATGTAAGTCGCATGGTTAGACTCTAACCATAGTAGTTAGCCAGACTCATCTCAGATATATTTTTCATATAGGTATCCAATGTGAGTCTCATGGGAGCCTCTATCAAAAAAAAATATACAGAGGCCGAAAAATCCCCGTCAACGATTTCCAACCATGTCCCTATATTACCCCTCTTCCCATTTTAGCCAATGCTTACTTGCGGGCAATGTGGTCCCACTGAAGGAACTTGTTAA
>JACCDY010759912.1_pt1 | contig 75002 bp, 73 predicted proteins | sample 7446391 | NCBI WGS metagenome assembly JACCDY01 (sample SAMN15323451, study PRJNA562643) | freshwater metagenome | isolation source: river surface water | place: USA:Blue River Watershed | collected 2017-08-18
GGTTGTCTCTTTGGCATAATCATAGTTATTCCAAAGACGCATGCCGTGGGTTCCGATGGCTAAAATCAAACCGAGGCCCAACAATAATCCACGGCTATACCAGTCGATTAAGGTCTTGTTTCGATAGGAGTGCACCAACAAATACAGCTTGTAAGCCCCAATAATGAAGAATAAATAATAAGTAATTTGCACGTGATTGGCATATAATTCCAAGGCCATTGCGAGCGCAAATACGGCCGCACCTAACCATTTGCGCGTTCCCCAACACATCCGAATCCCCGCAAGGACCATCGGTGCATAGGCAAGCGCTAACACTTTGGATGTATGTCCTGCTGGAATTATGACTAAATTATAGGTCGCAAAGGCATAAAATACGGATCCAGCAAAGCCTAATAGGGGCGAAGCGCCCATCGCCCACAAGAATAAATACATGCCTAATAATTGTAGCATGATTAAATTCACGGGTGTCGGGAATAAATTGGTAATAAAACTTCCCAAATAACTGGAAAGGCTGTAAGGATAAGAACCCGAAATCTGATACGTAGGCATTCCCCCAAACATCGAGTTGGTCCACCAAGCATCCGTTCCCGTCGACTTATTAAATTGAATGCTCTCCTGTGCCGCCGCTTGAGCCTGCATAATATCATGTTGGATCAAAACTTTTCCTTGCAACACAGGGCCACAATACAGAAAGGAAATAATGATAAATCCAATAATAACGAGTCCGTGAGGGACAAAGGAGCGCAAATCAATTTTCATAAAAGCTATTGAATACTTACTAATTCTAATTCAAATGTTAAATCACGACCAGCCAATGGATGGTTAGCGTCTAAGGTTACATGTGTTTCCGTCAAATCCGTGATAACAACTTCCACAACATGACCACCATCTTGGTGCATGCTTAACGAAGAACCTAATTCTAATTCAATGTGTGGAGGAATTTGAGCACGCTCAATCGTTACCGTATTTTCTGGTGAATGCTCCCCATAAGCCTCTGCTGCAGGAATTACAATCGTTTTTTTCTCACCAATAGTCATACCCGTAACACCATCATCGAATCCTTTGATCACCATTCCAGAACCTAATTGAAATTCCAAAGGTGTACGTCCAACCGAAGAATCAAAAATTGAACCATCATCGTGTTTTCCAGTGTAATGTACGGCTACTTTATCGCCTGTTTTTGCAATAGACATGTTGTTAAAATTAATCCTGCTCACACAATTGCGCCCAGGCAGTAAATAAATTGATTTCTTTTTCTAAGCTCAAAAGCCTATCCTTCAAAGTTCGGGATTTTTTTTGCTTTTTCATACCCTATTCAGGCCGCTTTATGCTCCTGCAATAAATATTTAGATAGCCTAAAGATAAGGTGTCTCCCAAATCAGCCGCATACTGAAAGTCATAGCAAGCATCTGTCACATTCCCGATGCTCATTAATTTAATCCCGCGATTAAAATAAGCCTCAGCGTAGTACGGGTAGAGGGAAATCGTTTTGGAATAATCCGAAATCGCACCTTTCTCATTTCCCATTTTCGATTTGAAATAAGCACGGTAAAAATAGTAGTCGGCATGATCATCTTCCAAGCGTATCGCCCGGGTGATATCAGCCACGGCTCCTGTATAATTCTCTTGAAATCCCCGACAAATTCCGCGCGTAAACAGAATTTGAGGATGTTTCGGGTATTTGGCATGCGCGAGTGTCAGCAGCTCTGTGGCCTCTTGAAATTTTCCTTCTTGAATTTTAGTCAAGCCCAAATTGTAATCGATCATACAACCGCTCAACAAAAAACAAGTTAATATAATCAGGTATTTCATTATTTAAACGTTACAATGGATATTCCCGCACCTCCGCGATCGGCATGTTCATCTTGTACCATTTTGATCTCACGGTAGCGTTTTAATTGCTCTTTGACCAAATTGCGCAAAATACCATCGCCTTTGCCATGTAAAATACGAACCTCAGGTACACCGAGTAAAAGCGCATCATTCATGTATTGATCCAAAATCACATAAACTTCCTCACCACGTTTACCACGTACATCGAGCGTCAATCCAAAATGGGCCATTCGATCATTCATGTCGATGCCACGCATGGCTGTGCGTGCCGACTTTTCCGCTTTAGGCGCTTTAACTTGTTCTAATCGGTTTAATTTAATCGTTGTGCGGATTCCGCCTAAGGCTACAACAGCATCTTTGCCTTTTAGTTCCATCACTTCACCAATCGCACCTTCACCATCCGCTTGTTTAATGGCTACCCATGAGCCTACGGCAATAGGTCCGTTGATGGTAGCTTTTTGTGGAGGAGTAGAAGGAGTTACGGGTGTCTGAACTTTTAATTTCTTCTCGGAAAATTCATTGAGGCCTTTTCGGATTTCCTTGGTCACCTCTTTTTCAGCGGATTTTTCCTTGATTTCTCGAATGGTTTGTTCGATTTTCTGATTGGCATCTTTGATCAATTGCTTGGCTTCTGCCTTGGCTTGATTGAGCAAACGTTTTTGCTCTTCTTCCAAATGATTCTTCAGACTCGCATATTGCTCTTTGATACTTTCAGCTTGTGCTAATTGAACGGCTAAACTCGTATTTTTGGCCTCCCAAATCTGCTTCTCCGTCTCCGTTTCCATCAATAACTTATCGAAATCCACTTGGTTTTTACCCAGTTTTTTTCGTGCATTTTCAATGATTTGATTTGGTAGGCCTATTTTTTGCGCAATCTCAAAAGCAAAAGAACTACCGGGTTTCCCCATGTCCAAAATGAACTGTGGTTCTAAATGGGTCGTATCGTAACGCATTGCCGCATTGAATAAACCTTGCTTGCGATCCGCTAAACTTTTCAGATTACCAAAGTGGGTATTAATCGCTCCGTATGAACCTTTGTCGGCAAGTTTCTCTAAGATCGATTCCGCAATGGCTCCTCCCAAAGAAGGCTCTGTTCCTGTTCCGAATTCGTCAACCAATAAAAGTGTTTTCTCCTGTGCATGTACTAGAAAATAACGCATATTGCTTAAGTGAGAGGAATAGGTACTTAATTCATTTTCGAGATTTTGCTCATCGCCCATATCCAAAAAGATTTGGTCGAAAAAGCCCATGGTTGATCCTTCCTTTAAAGGAACTAAGCAACCGGCTTGGAATAAATATTGCAATAAGCCGATCGTACTCAAAGTCACCGATTTACCCCCGGCATTGGGTCCTGAGACGACCATGATGCGTTTTTGGTCATCCAAGGTGATGTCCAAAGCCTTGATTTTTTTACCAATTTTAGCAAGCGATTCTTCTAAGATTGGATGTCGTGCGCCTTTCCATTCCACCCAAGGTTTGGATTTTACATGAGGCAATATGGCATCGTGTTCGATGGCCCATACGGCTTTGGCACGAACAAAATCAATGATTCCGAGCCATTGATACCAGGCAGTCAACATGGGAACCATCGGGCGTACTCGATCGGATAATCGTGAGAGAATTTGAATAATCTCGCGTCTTTCTGCGGATTCCAATGACTTTATCTCATTGTTCAAAACCAAGGCATCTGCTGGTTCTAAATAAACGGTTTTTCCGGTGTCCGACTCATCCTGCACAAAACCTTTAATTTTGCGCTTATGTTCTGCAGCTAATGGAATCACCATCCGACCATTCCGTAGCGTCAACGAAAAATCCTTGCTGACCCAGCCCTCTTTGTATGCCTGTTGAATATAGGAGTCTAATTTTTTACGTAGGTTTTGCTCTTCCGCAAAGCGCTTTCTTCTCAAATCACCTAGCGCGGCTGAGGCCGTTTCCTTGATTTGACCATTGATGTCAAATACGCGGTCTAACTCCTGTACGATGGGAATTATTTGTCGGAAATTAGCTCCTTGCTCTTCTTCTTTGTTGAGGTAATTTTGTGTGATTTTTGCTATTTCGGGGTATTTTTCCGTATCGATGTTTGCGAAAAATCGAATGACTTGGTAGAGGATATCCAACCCTCGATGCCAATCCCGCCACTCTTCTGGTGCTAAATAATGACCTTCTAGTGTCAAAGGTGCAAACCAGGGACGTAGGTCAAAATAATCTTGTTGGGGCCATTCACCCCCATGCTCCGCCATGATTTGTTTCATCTCATGTACCTGTTCTACCCATTGCTTGACAACGGGAAAACGGGTGGAGAATTTCATTTTGGAGGCATATTCCACACCCATTGGACTTAAACAAGCCGCTTGGATGTGTTCCTTAATCTGATGGAACCCTAGTTTTTCAGCAATGTTTTCGGGGTAATTCATAGCTGATAATGGTTTTTTATTTTGTCGATGAGCGCGTCGTTGATTTTCCAATAACTTTCTGTAGTCCAACCTGCTATATGCGGGCTGAATAGGGTCATAGGATGTGAGGAAATTTGATCAAATAGCATTTTTTCTGTAGCTGTCCATGTGGCCAATTTCTCATTGGGTAACACGTCTAATGCTAAACCACGTAATTTTCCACTCGATAATCCTGCAGCTAAAGCTTCCAAAGAACAAACACTCCCACGAGAACTATTAATCAAAACGATCGGTTTTTTAAATTGATCAATAAATGCCGAATCAACCATTTCCTTCGTTTCGTCCGTTAAGGGAACGTGTAAACTTAGGATGTCGGCTTGCTCGAATATATCCTCCAATCCATGAGTCGCTGGCGCATATTTGTCATAGGCCAACATATTCATATCGAAACCTTGCAGTTTCTTGGCTAGGCTTTGACCCATATTTCCATAGCCGATGATACCTAAGGTCTTGCCTTGTAATTCCCAGCCTCGATTTCCTTCGCGGTCCCAGATTCCATGGCGAACTTGTGCATCTGCTATATTGATTTTCCGAGCTAGCGTGATTAATTGGCCGATGACATGTTCTGCCACGGCATCTCGATTACCTTCATTGGCACTAAAAACGGCGATATGATTCGCTGAACAATAAGCCTCGTCGATCAAATCCAAGCCGGCTCCGGCACGTGCAATGAATTCTAAAGTAGATCCGTGTAGTTCATTAGCCCCGAGTGACATTTTTGAACGAAGTACTAGTCCTTGATAGTCTGTTAATTTCACCTTATTCGGGTGAATTTGGGGTTGTTCATCTACTTCAAAGCCTATGGAACGTAAATCCGAAGCTAGGGATGGGTGAACTTCATCAATGATCAGGACCTTTTTTGCCATATACTAAACGTTCATGCGGTTTTTGACCAAATCGATTGCTAGAAAAAAGGCATGTAAAAACGAGCTTGGGTCAGCTTCATTTTTGCCCGCAATGTCATAAGCCGTTCCATGATCAGGTGAAGTACGGATGATCGGTAAACCTGCCGTAAAATTCACACCTGTTTCAAAAGCAATGTATTTAAACGGAATCAATCCTTGGTCGTGGTACATGCCCAAAACCCCATCAAATTCCTTGAATTGTGCTTTTCCAAAGAAACCATCTGCGGGGTATGGCCCGAAAACCAAAATACCTTTCTTACGGTATTCTTCAATCACCGGTTGAATGATTTCAAGTTCTTCTTGGCCCAATAATCCCGCCTCACCTGCATGAGGATTTAATCCCAAAACGGCTAGCTTGGGCTTCTCAATAGCAAAGTCATCTTGTAAACTTTGCAAAAAGACATCGATTTTATTTTTGATTAGTTCCTTCGTCAAGGCTTTACTGACATCTTGCAAGGGTAAGTGACCCGTCGCAACCCCCATGCGGAAGCCTTCGCTTACCATCATCATCAAAGCGTTTTTCGCCTCGAATCGTTCGGTTAAGTATTCGGTGTGGCCGGGGAATTTGAAGTCCTCCGACTGAATATTATGCTTGTTGATAGGAGCTGTTACTAAGGCAGCTAACAATCCCTTGTCCAAATCTTGTGCGGCACGGTCTAGGCATGCAAAAGCGGCTTTTCCGGCTTCAGAGGTGACTTTTCCAGGTTCTACGATGGTGTTCGCATCGTCCCAACAAGTAATTAAGGAAGTATGTCCTTCGGTTGCTTCTTCCATGGAAGCAATGCTTTTAATCGACCAGTCTTGTAGTTCTAATTGTTTGCGGTAAAATTTAATGACTTGTTGGGATCCATAAATCACCGGGGTACACCATTTTAATATACGCTGACTGCCCAAGGCTTTCAAAATGACTTCGGGTCCGATGCCGTTGTAGTCGCCTAAAGTAATGCCAATAAAAGGTTTCGATGCGCTCATATAAAATGGGTGAATTTTGGGCATGCAAGTTAAGAAATTTCGCATCATGGAAGTAGTTATTTTTTTGACAGCGATTATTTTGGTAACGAAGCCAATAAAAATTGTAAATTTTCAAGTTTTGCCAAATAAAATAGCGGTCATTGTACTTATATCCCAATTAATTTATCATTTTTGTTACAATGCACTAAAATTATTAGCATGCCAAAATCATACGTTAAGAAAATCTCGAGTCTTCTCATCGCGAACCGCGGTGAAATTGCCATCCGTATCATGCGTGCCGCTTCTGAACTGGGAATCAGAACCGTTGCGGTTTACACCTTTGAGGATCGCTATTCGTTACACCGTTACAAAGCGGATGAGGCCTACCAAATTGGTAAAGACAATGAGCCCCTAAAACCTTATTTGGACATCGAAGGATTAATCACTTTGTGTAAAGCAAAGAAAATTGATGCGATCCATCCTGGTTACGGATTCTTGTCGGAGAACGTAGTTTTAGCAAGTCGCTGTAGAGAAGAAGGCATTGTTTTTGTAGGCCCATCTCCTGAAGCGATGAATGCTTTGGGCGATAAGGTGGCAGCAAAAGTTGCTGCTTTGAAGGCTAATGTTCCGATGATCCAAGATTCCAAAGGAGATATGTCGGTGTATGAAAATGCCTTATCTGAAGCACGTCGTATCACATTCCCCGTGATGGTGAAAGCCGCAGCTGGGGGAGGTGGTCGTGGAATGCGGGTCGTTCGTACAGAAGAGGAATTAGAAAAAGCACATTCGGAAGCGAAAAATGAGGCCAAAAATGCCTTTGGTGACGATACATTGTTCATCGAAAAATTCATCGATGATCCCAAGCATATCGAGGTTCAATTACTTGGCGACCAACATGGAAATTTGGTTCACCTATACGAACGTGATTGTTCCGTGCAGCGCCGTTTCCAAAAAGTTGTGGAGGTTGCTCCATCTTTTGGATTAAAAGAAGAGACGAAACAAAAATTATATGCCTATGCTCTGTCGATCGGTAAGGCAGTTAATTATTACAATGCGGGTACCGTAGAGTTCTTGGTGGATAAGGAGGAAAATATCTATTTCATCGAGGTGAATCCGCGTATTCAGGTAGAACATACGATTACCGAAGAGGTAACAGGAATTGATATTGTGCGTACTCAAATCTTGGTTGCGCAAAATTATAAATTATCCGATCCAGGAATTTTCATCCAAAACCAAGAAGATATTCCATTGAAGGGGTTTGCGATACAATGTCGGATTACCACGGAAGATCCATCGAATGGCTTTAAGCCTGATTTTGGTACGATCATCGCTTACCGTAACGCTGCAGGTTTTGGTATCCGTTTGGATGAAGGTTCATCGTATCCAGGGGTCAAGATTTCGCCTTATTTTGATTCGATGTTGGTTAAAGTCTCTGCCAAAGGCCGTACGTTACGTGGTGCTTCTGAGCGTTTGAACCGAGCATTGTCTGAATTCCGTATTCGTGGGGTGAAAACCAATATTCCATTCTTGCGTAATGTGATCACGCATCCAGTATTCCAAGAAGGAAATTGTACGGTTCCATTTATCGCGAATCATCCTGAATTATTTAACATTAAGCCTACTCGTGACCGTTCAACTAAAGCTTTACGCTATTTAGGTGAAGTGATCGTCAATGGAAATCCAGATGTGAAAGTGAAGCCATCGGCTCCTTTCCGCACGCCAATTATCCCGTCAGTGGATGAATTAGCCGAATTTCCACGTGGACACAAACAACTGTTAACCGAGTTAGGACCAGAGCGTTTCGCGAAACACATTCGCGATTCGAAACAAGTTTTATTTACAGATACAACGTTCCGCGATGGACATCAATCGCTTTTGGCGACTCGTGTTCGTACGCAAGATATGTTGGCCGTTGCGTCCGGCTTTGCTAAAACCTTCCCGAATTTATTCTCGATGGAGGTTTGGGGTGGTGCCACTTTTGATGTGGCAATGCGGTTCTTGCATGAATCTCCATGGAAGCGTTTGGAAGAGTTTAGAGAGGCGATGCCAAACATGCTTTTACAGATGTTGTTCCGCGGTTCCAATGCCGTTGGGTATTCAGCTTATCCGGATAATTTAATCGAGAAGTTCGTAGAGAAATCATCCGAATCTGGTATCGATGTCTTCCGTATCTTCGATTCCTTGAACTGGATCGATGCAATGAAGGTATCCATCAAGGCAGTTCGTGAGCGGACACCTGGAATTGCTGAGGCGGCGATTTGTTACACAGGTGATGTGTTTACGAATGAGAAATACAACATGCAGTATTATTTGGATTTGGCGCGCCAACTAGAAGATGCGGGAGCGCACATGCTAGCCATTAAAGATATGGCTGGTTTGTTACGTCCATTCCAAGCCGAGAAATTGGTTACTGAATTAAAGAAAGCAGTTGCTATTCCGATTCACTTGCATACGCATGATACAGCTTCGGTTCAATCGGCTACGTATTTGAAGGCGATTGAGGCGGGTGTTGATGTGGTTGATGGGGCTTTGGCAGCGATGTCTGGTCTAACATCCCAACCAAATTTGAACTCCTTGGTAGCGATGATGCAAGGCCATCCTTACGATAGTGGATTGGATTTAGATGCTATGAATGATTATTCCAATTATTGGGAAGCGGTTCGTACGATGTATTTCCCATTTGAATCGGAATTAAAAGCAGGCACAGCGGAGGTTTATAATAATGAGATTCCGGGTGGGCAATACACCAACCTACGTGGCCAGGCGATTGCCTTGGGCGTAGGAGATAAGTTTGAATTATTGAAGGAAAATTATTCAGAAGCGAATAAGTTATTTGGCGATATTGTTAAGGTAACTCCATCTTCGAAAGTAGTAGGGGATATGGCCATTTTCATGACGGCAAATAGCCTGTCGGCAGAGGATGTTTATGCCAAAGGTTCTACATTATCTTTCCCAGAATCTGTCAAGGATTTCTTCAAAGGAGGATTGGGCCAACCTTATCAAGGTTTTCCAAAGCAATTGCAAGAAATCATCTTAAAAGGAGAAACGGCTTATGAGGGACGTCCGAATGATAACTTAGCGCCGATTGATTTTGATAAGGATTTTGCGGCATTTGTTGCGAAATTTCCTGACAATGAAGGAGGATTCTTGGATTACTTGTCATATAAAATGTATCCAAAGGTTTACGAGGATTATTACAAGAATCAAGCCTTGTACGGTGATTTAACTGCGATGCCTACGCCAGCTTTTTTCTATGGCTTAAAGCAGGACGAGGAAATCATGATCACGATTGAGCCAGGTAAGACAATCATCGTGAAGTATTTGTATATGTCGGACCCTGATGAATCCGGCTTGCGAAACATTACGTTTGAATTGAATGGTCAGGCTCGCCGATTGAAAATCTTGGATAAGAACATTAAGGTTGAGCGTGCTCAGCATGCTAAAGCGAAAGCGAAAGGCGATATTGGTGCCCCTTTACAAGGTCGTTTGAGCCGTATATTGGTGAAACCGGGTGAGGAAGTGAAGAAAAACGCTCCATTGTATGTGATTGAAGCGATGAAGATGGAGTCGATTGTTTCGGCACCATTTGAAGGAATTATCGGAAATGTAGTCTTGAATGAAGGAACTGTCGTGGAGCAAGAGGATTTGGTGTTGACCCTGGAAGAAGCCAAATTGCCAGAACCAGATGTAGAGGAATATTTATTCGTATATGGAACTTTGCGTCGTGATTGTGGTAATGACTTACATCGTTTAATCGCACGTAACTCGGATTATGTGGGCATGGCGACCTATCAAGGCCAAATGTATCAAGTGGCAGATTATCCGGGAATTATTCCTTCGGATGATGCCAAAGATCAGGTGGTAGGGGAGTTGTACTTGCTTTCAAACACAATCAAGTTATTGAATGTCTTGGATGAATACGAGGAATTTGATCCAGAAAGCGCTGAGAAATCCTTATTTGTGCGTGAGCATGTGACGGTGAAATTGAAGGACAAGGAAATTACATCGTATGCATATCTTTACAATAAACCTGTAGATTCGAAGAAACGAATTGCTTCTGGGGATTATTTAAAAGGATAATATGATGAAAATGCTGCTTTTGTTGTTGATGATTTCCAACTCCGTTTGGGGTCAAAGTTTGTTAACAAAAGCACATGCACACAATGATTATGAACACGAGAGGCCTTTTTACGAGGCCTTTTCGTTGGGCTATGGTTCCATTGAAGTAGATGTATATGCGGTCAATGGCACATTGTTGGTAGCCCACGATGTGAAGGATTTGAAAGCTTCACGGACCTTTCAGAATTTGTATTTGGAACCATTGGTTCAAGTTTTAACTTCTGGGAAAGCAGGGAATTTTCATCAATTACTAATTGATTCGAAGACTTCTGCGGATTCAACCTTGCCGTTATTATTGAAGGCTATCGAGCCTTATAGAGAATTATTGCTCAAAAATAATTTCCGAATCGTCATTTCGGGCAATCGGCCTGCCGTTTCAGACTATGTCAAATTCCCTAATTGGATTACGTTTGACGGTCGGTCGAATGAGGAAGTACCTTCCTTTTTAGCATCTCATGTGGTTTTAGAAAGCGAGGCATTTTATAAGTTTGGCATTTGGAGTGGGACAACGCCTATGTCACCTGTTTTGCGCGCTAAGTTGAAAAACTATATCGACAAGGTGCATACTTCTGGCAGAAAAGTACGTTTGTGGGCAACACCGGAAGGATTGATGGCTTATCAGACTTTCTTGGATTTGGGTGTGGATTATATTGGGACAGATCAATTGGGTGCTTTAGCGGACTATTTGAAGGCAGCGCGATAGTACCCTAAGCTGAAGCCTTGGGTTATAAAAGTTAGCCATAGTTTACTTTTTTATCTCTGATTTTTTTTGTTGTTTTAAAGGTAAAACCTATTTAAACATCTAACGTCCAAACTCTTACCTCTTTCCTCTTACCTCTTACCTCTTACCTCTTACCTCTTACCTCTTAACTCTTAACTCTTAACTCTTAACTCTTAACTCTTACCTCTTACCTCTTAACTCTTAACTCTAACCTATTTATGTTATCTCGTCGTCGCTTTCTCGCACAAAATTCATTATTAGCCCTCGCGGCATTTTTACCTTCAGCAAAATCCAAAACCTATCGCATGGGCTATTCGGCTATCACATGGGGTGGAAAGGATGAATTAGCCATTGAGGAATTGTCGGGCTTAGGCTACAAAGGCATACAGTTGCGCGCGAATACGTATGCGAAGTATAAAGATAATCCAAGCGATTTGAAACAATTATTGGAAGCCAAAGGATTGTCTTTGGTCATGTTCTCGAGTGGAAATGTCGAAATTGATCCTGCGAAAATGGAAGCAAATGTGGCGATGCATGTAAATCATGCGCGATTTGTGAAAGCTTTGGGCGGTAGTTCGATTCAGTTAACGAATAGTTTACGTAAAAATAATGTGGCACCTACGGCAGATGAATTAGCTCGTTTGGCAGCAGCGATGAATGAAATTGGGAAACAAACCCAGGCAATTGGGATTCAAGCGACGTATCATAATCACATGAACCAATATGGTGAGACACCTGAGGAGGTAGATGCTTTGGTTCAAGCTATGAATCCGAAATATCTTCGTTTATTATTGGATGTAGCCCATTATCACCAGGGGGGAGGTAAACCAGCGGAGGCGGTGATAAATTACCAAAAGGTTTTACATAGTATGCACATCAAGGATGTGGAATGCCCAATCAAGGGTGATTCGAATCCTAAATCTTATAAATTTGTTGAATTAGGGCAAGGGAATGTTGACTTGGTTGGCGTTTTTGCTTCCATGGATAAAATAAAATTTGGTGGTTGGGCTATTGTGGAATTAGATGCTGTTCCTGATAAAGCAAAATTACCTGTGCAATGTGCCCAGATTAGTAAAGATTTTTTACAAGGTAGAATTGCGTATCAATTTTAGTAAATTGCCGACTTAATATATTGATATGTTTAAAAAGCGCGACGCTGCCATTGGATTTATTTTTGTGACCTTATTAATTGATGTAATGGGTATAGGGATTATTATTCCGATGATGCCTACATTGATTCGTGGTTTTACAGGTGGTGATTTAAGTGTTGCCTCACAATATTCGGGTTGGTTGATGGCTTCTTATGCCATCATGCAATTTGTATTTTCTCCTATATTGGGTGGATTATCGGATCAATTCGGTCGAAGACCCGTTATTTTGGCTTCCCTTTTCGGCTTCTCTTTGGACTATTTGTTGTTAGCCAATGCACCCAATATCACCTGGTTGTTTGTAGGTCGTATTCTTGCTGGCATCACGGGTGCAAGTTTTACGACGGCTCAAGCTTATATCGCCGATGTATCCACGGCAGAAAACCGTGCAAAGAATTTTGGTATGGTCGGTGCAGCTTTTGGTTTAGGATTTATTGTAGGACCTGCCATTGGGGGTGCCTTGGGGAATATTGATGTGCACTTACCCTTTTATGCCTCAGCAGGGTTGACCATGTTGAATGCGCTTTATGGGTATTTTGTTTTGCCTGAGTCGTTGAGTTTAGCGAACCGCCGACCGTTTAATTGGAAGCGTGCAAATCCATTGGGTTCTCTCAAACATATGTCACGTTACCATCCATTGGTTTTAGGATTAATAGCGGGATATTTTTGTATCCAATTAGCGAGTCAAGCACACCCTAGCACTTGGTCTTATTTTACGATGAAAGTATTTAATTGGTCACCGGATGAAGTTGGGTATTCTTTGGCATTCGTTGGTTTAATCGTAGCAATTGTTCAAGGGGGGTTAACTCGCGTGATAACGCCCAAAATAGGAGAGCGGAAAGCTATTTCGTATGGATTATTGCTTTGGGCTTTGGGTTTCATAATGTTTGCATTTGCTGCAGAATCGTGGATGATGTATGCTTTTATGGTTCCTTTTGGATTAGGTGGATTGGCTGGGCCGGCATTACAAAGTTTAATATCCCAACAAGTGGGTGCGAATGAGCAAGGTGAATTGCAGGGTGGTTTGACTAGTCTTCAATCCATTACGACGATTTTAGGACCGCTTTTTGCATCAAACTTATTTGCTTATTTCACGACATCAGAACATAATTTTCCTGGGGCCGCTTTCTTTGCCGCGGGGATTGTAGGGTTCCTTGCCTGGGGAATTATCATGCGTTCGATCCCGAAAAATAATCAGTAAATTGATAATTGGTTTGATTTCAGGTTAAAAGGAATCTGAGTTGAAAGATTATTGAATATCTTTCGGAAAAAAATATACCCTAATGAAAAATACGCGCAATGCAATCATGTTGGGCTTGCTTTTATGCAGCACCATCCTTTTAAAAGCTCAATCTACCGAAGAGGTATTGAGTAAACATCAATCAGCCATGGGAAGTCCTGAAAAATGGGCAGCAGTTAAAAGTTTGGTGATGAAAAATAAGTTCAGTGTTCAAGGAATGGACATTGAGAGTAAAACCTCTATTTTAATAGGACAGGGTTTTCGCACTGATGTGGAGGTGATGGGAAATAAAATCATTACGGCAATCCAGGGTGAAACAGGTTGGATGATGCGACCTGCTATGATGGGTGGAACTGGGCAGCCCGAAGAAATGCCAACAGATCAAGTAAAAATGGCTGCTTCTCAGAAAAATATAGGTTCAACATTAATTATTGCACAAAAAGAAGGAGCGCAGATTGAATTGGTTAGTAAGGAGAAATTGGATGGGGCGGATGTTTATTTATTAAAAGTGACAAAAGCCAATGGAGATGAATCACAAGTTTACGTATCTGCTGCAACTTACTTTATCGTGAAAGTGACTGGTAAATTAAAAGCCAATGGCCAGGAGATTGATACGGAAGTAAATTATTCAAATTACAAAGCCTTGGATGGTTTGTATTTTCCTTATACGATGGAAACTGCTAGCCCAATGGGAGGTATGATGACCGTGGATACGATTTCGATTGAAATTAATCCGAGCCTTGAGGCTAGCATTTTCGCCAAGCCAACAAAATAAAATTTCATTCAGGTATTAAGAAGGGAGCGATTGAGCTCCCTTTTTAATGACTAAATTTTCGTAATTTTGATGTTCATTAATCCACCTATGAGATACATTTTTATCCTGTTGAGTTTGAGCATCCTATTTTCATGTCAGCCCGATGCTAGCTTAGATCCCCAAACCAAAACAGAAATATTGTTAAGTACAACTTGGCAGATTCAAGAGGTTACGGCCAGTGGATATTTAAATGGAACTGTTTACCAGCGTGGGAGAACTGCAGAGGGTTCTCAATATGATATGTCTAAGGTTCGTTTGACATTTTATGCTAATGGAACCTGTCTGGCAATCGATAATACGGGTAATAACACGGCTTCAGGTAAATGGAAGCTGATTAATAACGATACACAATTACAAATCTCCGAGACAAATTATTTCGTTTTGGATGGAGTTGGTGACATTAACAGTCTATTAAAAACTGAGTTTGTTTTTTCAGGTACCCGAACTTACAAATCAACTTATGTGAATGCCTCTGTTAAAATGGTGCCCGTACCTTAGGGCAAAAAGGTATTGATATGATTTCTTGCCATATAGATAGCTTTTTGCACATCAGCTTCTGAACTTTCGAAAGCTTTATCTTCTACTTCAATGACGATAGGTCCACGATATCTCACATCATGCAAGGCGCTGATGAATTTTCCCCATTGAATATCACCTAAGCCTGGCAATTTGGGCGAATGATATTCCAATGGGTTTGCCATGATTCCTACGCGGTCTAGTTTGTTTTGATAAACTTTGACATCCTTTAAATGAATATGGTGCAATTTTTCAGCATAGTGATAGATTGGGTATAAATAATCCATTTGCTGCCAAACCATATGTGAAGGGTCATAATTTAGCCCAAAATTCGTCGAAGGAATAATGCTAAAGAGTTGATCCCAAATCTTGGGCGTAGTTGCTAAGTTTTTGCCTCCCGGCCATTCATCATCCGTGAAAAACATTGGGCAATTTTCAATGCCTATTTTGATGCTTAATGAGTCAGCTAACGCAATAATCTCGGGCCAAACTTCTTTGAATTTAGCTAAGTTATAAGCGACATTTTTGGTGTAATCTCGCCCAATAAATGTATTTACAACAGGGATTTCTAATGCCGCCGCTGCACGAATAATTTTTTTGATATGTTCACGGTAAAACAGCGCCTGCTCCTCATTAGGATCCATTGGATTGGGATAGTAGCCCAAAGCTGAGATCTTTACAGGGTGTTGTTTTAGGAAGGTTTTTAAGTTCAATAAGTCCAAAGAATCTAATTTGTCTACTGCTATATGACTTACCCCTGCATAGCGCCGAGTATCGCTGTTTTGGGAAGGCCAACACATGACTTCCACACATGAGAAGCGTGCACGATGAGCAAAATCCAAGACCTGTTCCAAAGATAAATTGGGCAGAATTGCTGAAGCAAAACCTAATTCTAGCATCTTATTTTTTCTCTAAAAGGTAATACAAGGCAAATGAAAAAGAAGCGATCCATAGACCGACAGCTTCACGCGCTAATTCTTGATTCATTGTTTTCATGGCCAAACCATCTGTCATAAATCCTTCCCATGCGGTCATTTCAACCCAAAGTTGAATGCCTGCAAATGTACTTAGGACAAATAAAACAAGCGTTAATTCTTTATTGACCATTCCTCTAAATGCCTGGAATGAAACATACGTGGCAACTCCATAAATTGGAACCCATAAAATGGGATCCGGATCATTGAGCTGCCAATAGGTAAATAAAAGGAAGATTAAGGAAAAGAGGATTCCCAAAAATGAGATGGCTTTTTTCGTTTTCATAGTACTTAGTTACATAGGTTTGTTACAGCCTCTTTGGCTCCAGGATATTTTAATTTTTGGGCTTGCTGCAAGGCATAACAAGCTTTCTCTTTTTCGTTTACCTTATAATAACTCAATCCCATCGCATAAAACCCTTTTCCAAAAGTGGGATCAATTTGAACACTTGCTCCAAAATCTTGATTCGCCAATGCGTATTTTTCTTGTTGGAAGTAGATATTCCCCCGATTGTATAATGCATTAATTTCCTTGGCATTTTTCGAAATACTTTGGGTGAAGTCGACCAATGCCTCATTTGATTTACCTAATGCCGCTTGTACAATTCCTCGTTGCAAATAGGCCGCACTTGAATCAGGTTGAAGTTTAACTGCCGCTTCTGTGGGCGCTAAGGCCGCTTGCCAGTTTCCTTGTTCCATTTCCAAGGCTCCTAGATTTAATTGCGCCGTATAAAGCGATGGCTTAAGTTCGATTGCTTTTTGGTAATTTGTTCGAGCTTCGTCCCAACTTTTCTCTTGAAATGCGATAACCCCTTGAAGGTTATAGGCTTCAGCTAATCCTGGATTCTTTTCTAATGCTTTTTTGATTGCCTCTTTGGCAGAAATGCTTTCTCCTTTTTGGAGCCTATTTTTGGCTTCTTGAAGCCAAGTTTCAGCATCTGAAGAGCAGGCGAGGACGAGTAAGGAAAAGCAGACAAGGGTAAGGATTCGCATAATTTTAATTTGAAATTAAAGTTAAGGTGTATTCGGAAATTATTGGCATATATTTTGAAAAAAGCGCAGATTTTGCCATATTTGCATCGGCAAATTACCAGCTCCCGCTGAATCCTCCAGGTCGTGAAAGAAGCAAAGGTAGGTTGGTTGTAGCGGTGAATTTGCCATTTTTTTTGCCTTTTATAAACCTCCCCATATGAAATTTTTTATCGACACGGCGAATTTAGCCCACATCAAAGAAGCTCAAGATTTAGGTGTTTTAGACGGTGTAACAACAAACCCATCCTTAATGGCCAAAGAAGGCATTAGCGGAAAAGATAATGTATTACGTCATTACAAGGCTATTTGCGACTTAGTTGATGGAGATGTTTCTGCGGAGGTGATTGCAACCGATTATGAAGGCATGATTCGCGAAGGGGAGGAGTTAGCTGAATTAGATGAGAAGATTGTTGTGAAGATTCCGATGATTAAGGATGGTATCAAAGCCTTGAAATATTTTTCAAATCGGGGAATTAAGACCAACTGTACCTTGGTTTTCTCAGCTGGGCAAGCTTTATTAGCTGCCAAGGCGGGTGCTACGTATGTGTCTCCCTTCATTGGTCGATTAGATGATATCTCATTTGATGGCATGGATTTGATTGATCAAATCCGTGTAATTTATGATAATTACGAGTTTGATACACAAATTTTAGCTGCTTCAGTTCGTCACCCTATTCACATCATCAAGTGTGCTGAAATTGGTGCTGATGTTATGACAGGTCCATTGTCAGCAATGTTAGCCTTATTAAAACACCCATTAACGGATAGTGGTTTAGCCACTTTCTTAGCAGATCACGCCAAGTCTAACCAATAATTTGATTTATATGTCTGTATTGACTTTTGAAAATGTTCATATCTCTCAAGAAGGTGTTCCTACGTTGACAGATATATCGTTAACAGTTGACGCAGGTGAATTTTATTATTTGATTGGTAAATCAGGTTCTGGTAAGAGTACCTTTTTTAAAGCTATCTTTGGTGAATTAGCCATTGATGCTGGCTCAGCACACGTTGCTGGCTATGATTTGGTTACGATTAAAAATCAAGATATTCCCTATCTACGTCGCAAATTAGGATTTGTTTTTCAAGATTTTCAATTGCTGACTGATCGTAATGTGGAGGCTAATTTGGCTTTTGTCCTAGAAGCTACAGGGCACAAAAATCAGGTTGAGATAAAATCGCGGATAGAATCTGTATTGAATCAAGTAGGGATGTCAAATGCCATTCACAAACGCGTTCATAAATTGTCTGGTGGGGAACAACAACGCATAGCTATTGCGCGTGCTTTATTGAATAACCCTGTTTTAATCCTTGCTGATGAGCCTACCGGTCATTTAGATCCTGAGGTTTCCTTGGAAATCATGGAATTATTTAAACAATTGACCTTACAGGGTACAGCCATCATCATGGCAAGCCACGATTACCATACAATTGGACGTGTTCCAGGAAAAATCTTGAAATGCGAAGGTGGGCAAATAATACCTGTAAGCTCGCTCTAATTATCTATTTTCCTACTAAATAGGCTACTGGAATTATGCATTCTTCTAGCGAAATGCCACCGTGTTGAAAGGTATTGCGGTAGTGGTTGACATATTGATTATAATTGTTTGGATAGGCAAACATGTAATCCTCTTTCGCAAATACGTACGAGGTGGAGACATTGGGTTTTGGTAAAAATAATTGTTCAGGTTTACGGCAAACCAACATTTTACTAGAGGCATCCCAGTTTAAATTTTTCCCTTGTTTATAGCGTAAATTCGTGTTTGTATTGCGATCTCCGATAATTTTAATTGGGTTTTGTACGCGAATCATGCCATGATCTGTGGTAATGATCACCCGCCCTTTTTTCTCAGCAATGCGCTTCAAGAAATCGAATAGAGGGGAATGCTGGAACCAACTCGCCGTTAGGCTACGATATGCGGATTCATCGGGTGCTAATTCCTTAATCATGGCCATGTCGGTCCGTGCATGGGATAGCATATCTACGAAATTATACACAATAACATTTAATTGATTGGTTAATAATTTGTTGAAATTATCGACCAATTGCTTCCCTTGATATTGGTGAACAATTTTATGATAGGATGCCTTTGCATCGATTCGTAGGCGTTTTAATTGTTCATTTAAATAGAATTCCTCATATTGATTATAGCCCTCTTCATCTTCTGAATCTCCTAAATCAAATACCCATTTATCCGGATAATTTTTTTGTATTTCCATTGGCATCATGCCTGCAAATATGGAGTTTCGCGCATAAGCCGTTGTGGTAGGTAAAATGGAATAATAGGTTTTTTCATCTTCTACCTGAAAGTAATCTTGGATGAATAATTCCAAGGTTTTCCATTGGTCATAACGTAGATTATCTACCAGAATAAAGAATAATGGGGATTTGTCCTGGATGCGCGGGAAAACATGTTTACGCATCATTAAATGACTCAGAATAGGCGTATCGCTATTCGGTTTCTGTAACCAGGATTCATACGAATTCTCAATGAATTTGCTAAAATGAACATTGACTTCTGATTTTTGATTAATTAGAACTTCTGACATCGATTTATTCTCTGTCTGGTCAATTTCGAGCTCCCAATAGGTTAATTTTTTATAGATTTCAGCCCATTCTTCCGCATTTAAATCATCTTGATATCGCATCGAAAGTTCCCGAAATTCTTGTTGGTAACTGAGATTTGTTTTCTCCTCTTCCAAGCGTTTTTTGTCAAATATACGCTTGACGGACAGTAGTAATTGGTTGGGATTCAGAGGTTTAATAAGATAGTCGGCAATTTTAGATCCGATAGCATCTTCCATTAATTCTTCCTCTTCGGATTTGGTTATCATGATGACAGGAAGATTGGGGCGGATTTGTTTAATGGCAATTAACACTTCCAAGCCTGTCATTCCTGGCATGTTTTCATCCAAAAATAAGACGTCAAACTTTTGTTTATTCACGAGGTCCAAAGCATCCGCCCCAGAGTTCACAGCTGTTACCTGATAGCCTTTGTTTTCTAGGAATAATATGTAGGGAGTTAATAAATCAATTTCGTCGTCTGCCCAAAGAATGGAATAATTCATGTTGTTAGTTTTATCACCTAAACGTATCAATAGGATTTTATTGCCTTTAAATCCTTAAAAATTGTTAATGCCAAAATGCTTTATAGCAGGTTAAATTTAACTAAATTTGTGCAGGCTATCATTGCATGTATGTCAAATAATTCTCCGATTTTTTTCTCTCAAATTGCGCACGAAAATCTTGTTGCACTTGTTCAGCAAGGTAAAATGCCAGAACCCTATTTACGGGTAGGCATGCGCGGAGGTACTTGTGGAGGAACCTATGTTTTAGGTTTTGATCAAAAAACGGAGTTTGATGAGGAATACATAATACAAGATATTCCGGTTGTTATTGATAAAAGGCAATTATTATTTGTCTTAGGTACTGAAATTAGCTTCGAGCCAAGTGCCAATGGATTCTATTTACACAAACCTAATCCCGCTTTATGAAATTCGCTGCGATAGATATCGGTTCCAATGCTGCACGTTTACAAATTTCCAGTGTCCTGGAAAATGACGGGATGATGAGTTATAAGCGGGTTGAATATGTGCGTTTTGCTCTGCGTTTAGGACATGATGTTTTTAGTCATGGCTCAATTTCTCCCGAATCTGAAGTTCGGGTGTTTAAATTATTACATGCGTATAAATTATTGATGGATTTGCACGAAGTGCAAGATTATGCCATTTGCGCAACTTCTGCGATGCGGGAAGCTTCGAATTCTGCTGAGCTCGTGACGCGGATACACAAAATTTTAGATATGAAAATTCAAATCATTGATGGTGCTCGAGAAGCCGAATTAATCAATGATGTAGTGGTAAAATCCTTGAACCCAAAAAAGAATTATTTGCATATCGATGTAGGTGGCGGTTCAACCGAATTAAATTTTTATCGAAATCAAGAAAAATTTGCTTCTAAATCCTTCAAGATTGGTTCTGTTCGATTGTTAGAAGGAAAAGAAAAAGAGGGTGATTGGGACAAAATGAAGAAATGGATCTCGCTTCAAATGGAATCACTTAGAGGTCCTGTTTATGCTGTTGGAACGGGAGGGAACATCAGTAAGTTATATAATTTATCCACCCAGGTGAGCGAAGATAAGACGATGGGAATTCAAGAGTTACAGCGAATTGCCGACTATATTAGTTCCTATTCCTATGAAGAGCGCGTGAATAAATTGCGCTTAAACACTGACCGTGCGGATGTCATCGTTCCAGCGGCTTCCATTTATTTGACTGCTATGGGTTTAGCTGGATGTCAAACAATCTTTGTTCCCGATTTGGGCTTGAAAGATGGTATTATTCAAATGTTGCACGAAAGGATGCAACAACGTAAAAGATCAATTAGCTAAGCGGTATAATACCCCCATCGAAAGTATTTGAGAGAACTGCCAATTGGGGTCTTGATCATAATCTTTGAATAGTACAGCTTGTAAGTTCGTGCTGACGTATTTGTTAACTTTCATCGTAAAATTCGCATCCAATCGATGTACGATTCCATTCGAATAACCCATTCGAAAATAATCAACCAATGCTGAATAACGCGCTTTCATGTTGATGTTTTGAAAGACATCTTTCTCGATGTTCATCAAGTATTGAAAAACGAATTGATTACGAATATTATCACCGGGTTTTTCTAAACCGAACAATCCTGCATTGGAAATACGTTCATCAAAAACAAAGGTTTGCCGTAAACTGCCTACACCTATTCGTGTGTAAAATGACTTGTCTGGGTGGAATTCAAAACCCATCGAAGAAGTTAGATAGGCTGGTGCGAAGATATTGGACACCAATGAATCAACCGGCACACCCAATGAATTCTTTTTGCCATATTCAAAACCTTGAAAAAACTGCGAGGAAAAGTTAGTTGATCCATAAAAATCCCATTTAGGACTAATACGATAACCTGCTTTAAACTCATAGAAAATGCGGTCTACATTTTTTCGAAGGCTTTGTGTTCTGTTTTGGAGAAAACCCACTTGTAGGTTTAAATCACTATTCAAGCGCCAATTATTGTTGATCACTTTAGCTGAATGATTTAAAAACCAACCTATCGCAAATGTATTTGTACCCCCACCTTTCCAGTTGTCAGAAAAACTCGATTGGTTGATATTAATGCCCGTGTTAAAATCCTTTTTCCATTTGCTCGCCAAGCTGTCAGCTACTACTTCCGCTTTCAGCGCATGTAGACTCGTACAAACTAGTGCCAAAAAAAGAAATCTTTGCATCATAAACACAAATGTACAAAAAGGTTTGTCCTAATTAATCTGTCTTGTCGGCTTTTGCATACCAAATTTTCACTGTTGAATCAAAGTTTTCTCCCGGAGATAAGATGCGTAAGCCGTCACCTGTATTGAATGCGTCTGTATTCGCAGACATCGGTTCAATCGCTACGCAGTTTCCATTTTCTGGGGCAAAAACAACTAAAAAGGGAAAGTCGATACTAGATTGTTCGATATACAACGATTCACTTTTCGACTTATTATAAAAATGAGTGATATGTTTTTCTATGGATTTTAAGCGAAAAACATTGTCTAATATTTCTTCGCCTAGATTCACGCCCGTACTTGCATCGTAGTTTTCCTCACGCAAAGGAATCATTTGGCTATCAGAATGAAATTTACTGACAGAATCAAAACGAATGCTCCAGTCAGCAAGATTCCCTTCGGTTAAATTGAAATAGGGATGCCAACCGCAAGCAAAGGGCATGTTGCCTTCTCCTGTATTTTTTGCGGTCATGCGCAATTGGAATATATTCTCTTCTGTGAATGAATATGTTAATTGCATCTCAAAAGGAAAGGGATAGGCTTTTTCTTCGGCAGTATATCGATAGCTTAAAGTAGCTTTGGAATTTTCTTGGCTTATTTCAAAAGGTTTGCGCGCCAAAAGTCCATGAATCGCATTGCCTAAATTAGGCTCATTGATGGGTAATTGATAATTTCTCCCTTCAAAGGAATAATTCCCATTTCGAACGCGATTTACCCAAGGGCTCAGTAAAGCACTGGGGTGATAAGGATTTTCATTGTTGGCAAATTTATCCGCAAAAGGTATATCGATGACGTTGCCATCCCAATTTAAATGTGTCAACATACCGCCATATGCAGGTATGATTTCAAAAAAAGCGGATTGATCAGGACTTTGAATGCGTACTATTTCCATATTGTTTTTTCTTCAATGCCCATACCATAAAGGGCAAAATCATATTTGACTGGATCTTGCGGATCTAAAGCTCGCAAGGTATCTGTTAATTCCAATGCTTTTTTCCAGTTTGTTGGCCCTGGTTCTATCAATTGCAAGCTTTCCGCCGTTCGTAAGGCGTGCACATCCAGTGGGCACACTAATTGGTTTGGCTGGATTTTATTCCAAATGCCAAAATCAACACCCGCATCGTCTTTTCTGACCATCCAACGTAAAAACATGTTGATGCGTTTGCATGCTGAATTTTTGGCCGGGGATGCGATATGCTTTTGCGTTCGACCAGGTGCGAATTCATCATCGAAAAAACATTCATAGAAGCGATTAATCGCTTGTTCAACGCTTGTTTCATCCGATTGATTAAGTCCTGCAAATGCATCCTCTAAGCTATTATGCGCCTGGTAATGCCTTTTGAAAAAGGAGATAAAATATAAGGCGTCGGTAGCATTGAAGGTTCGATGCTTGAATTTTTCAAAGCGTTTAAGGTCGCTTTCTTGATGATGCAAAATGAATTCACGGGGTACCCCATCCATGAAATCAATTAATTCATGCGCTTTGGAGATGATCGTTTTTCGTTGGCCCCAAGCCAGCATCGACACCCAAAATCCCATGATTTCGATGTCTTGTTTCTTGGTGAATAAATGTGGGATTTGAATAGGATCATGCTCAATGAACCGCACATGATTGAAAAATCGGAATTTTTCGTCCAGTAGTTTAATCACATGCGCTTCCATCGCTTATTTTCGATTGCCAAAGAATGCTAAAACGCGCGAAGGTAGCGATAATACCCAAACGGCTACTGTTACGACCAAGGAGAAGGCGGCAATAAACGGATAAGAAAGGATGAATAATACCTCAAATGCAACTGTTCCTGCTGTGATGGGTCTCTTACGTTTGGCCATTTTATTGAACTAAATAGCTAATTTCTGCACGAATACGTTTATCCACCGCATTTAATCTTTCAAATGCTTTAGGGGATAATTTGATGATTAATTTACTGTCAGTATTCGGTAAACGTCCAATTACTTTTACCCAAATACTTTGTCCATTGGCCAAGTTTTTAACTAATACCAACGTTCCAATTGGGGCAGATTTATGCAAGGCTAAATATTTGCCTGAGTTGTCTGGTACGTCGATTAATTCAGCCATACCTGTTTCAATCGTTTTACGCATACCATTGGTATCTGTTTGTTCGGCAGCTACGGTTGGAGTTTTTGCTTCAACGTTTCCTTTGGCAGGTAGTAAAGCTGATTTGTCGATGGGTGTTGTAGTAGCTGGAGCGGCTACGATGAGTCGTTGGCCTTCCTTCAATACATCACTCGTTAAATTATTCCACTTACGAATTTCAGCCATAGTGACCTTATAAAGATTGGCTACAGTCAAAAGGCTTTGTTTCGCCGTTACGATATGAATACCATTATTTTTAGTGGGCTCGACGGGAGTTGTAGGCTTTTCAACAGGTTTAGCCACATTGCCCAAGGTGTTCGTACTCTCGTCCAAATAGTGTAATGGGATGAATACCAATTCCCCCGAATTAACCGGTATTTCGATTTCCGGGTTTACCTGTTTGAACTCGGTTAATGATAAGTTGAAGCGCTTCAATACGCTAAAAAGACTTTGTTTAGCCCCAATCTTATACACTAAATAAGTTTTATTGTTTTCCTTTTTGAGTCCCAAGGAATCAAGGCTATTGCTCATGCCATTGAATGCGCCTAATAGCATGAAAAACAGGATCGTATAACGTATTTTATAAATCTGCATAGATGAAAAGTTCACGTTTATCTTTGATGAAAAATAGCGTATTTTGGACGCATTGGAAGGTATGATAGCCCATTAACTCACCTTCGGCTAGGGTCTCTAAAAACAGCGTATTGAATTCAAAATCACAAATTCTTAGCTGGTTTTTCCAAGCGTTCTCGTAAATATAATAAGAAAATATCAGCTTATTGGAGCCTTCCCAATAATCCATTCCTTTTCCGATTTTTTCCTGGAATTTTTGTTCGAAAAGCTTTTCGAATGCCTTAAATTCATCCTGACTTTCCTCGAAATGCAAAGGTGATTCAGGCTTTTTGATTTCAGCTACGCGTTTTGAGATTTCTTTGGTGAATTTTCCTGTTTCGAGATCTATATACCCTTTTGAGGTGTTTAGGTAGGTATTTTCTAGGCCGACCCATTGGCTCAACTGGATGGCATATCGTCTTTCACCACTCGGGAAATCGTAAACCTCCAAACCTTCTATTCCAGGATTGATGCCTTTGCGAAGTCTAAGGAATACACCACCTTCGGGTAGGCCGGTTAACCATTGTAATCCGTTCGGTATAGAAGGTATTTCTTGTAGTTCTTGCGTATGTAAATTCAAGCAAAAATTTGCCGATAAATCCGAGCCTCGTGTCTCAATCCACAACTGGGGGGTGATGCTCGTTCCCCAATAGCCTAGGCTCCACAGGGTGTCCGGAAATCGGTGATTGAATATTTTTCGCATCATTCAGAAAGCATCTTCGTCAATTATGTGCAAATTTGGGAAAATTTCGTCACTTATATCATAACAATGATGCACGATAAGAAAGTAATTGCCATTATTCCCGCTCGTTTCGCCTCCACTCGTTTTCCAGGTAAGCCTTTGGTAGATTTAGGTGGAAAGCCCATGATTCAGCGCACTTATGAGCGTGTTATGGCAGTTGAGGGTTGGCATCGCATAGTGATTGCCACAGACGATTTACAAATTAAACAAACGGCAGAAGCATTTGGCGCCGAGGTAATTATGACGCGTACTGATCATGTGTCAGGTACGGATCGTTGTGCTGAAGTTCTCAGCAAACTCAGCGATACCTTTGATTATGTGGTAAATATTCAGGGGGATGAACCTTTTATTGAACCAGCTCAGTTAATGGAATTAGCTGAGGGATTTAAAACGAATGCGCCTATTTTGACGCTCATTAAAAAAATTGTGGATGCTGATACGCTTTTTTCCATGAATACGCCCAAGGTTGTCGTAAATCAACGCGGTGAGGCTTTGTATTTTTCCCGACAAACCATTCCGCATCTCCGTGGAATTCCTGAAGAAGATTGGCTTTCGAATCACCGATTCTTTAAGCATATCGGTTTATATGCTTATCGTGCGGATATCTTGCAGGAAATCAGTCGCTTACAGCCTGGTGTTCTCGAGTTAGCAGAATCCTTGGAACAATTGCGTTGGTTAGAAAATGGTTACACCATTCAAACGTTGGAAACGGAATATGAAACGGTGGGAATTGATACACCGGAGGATTTGGTAAAAATCAAAAAAATGGGATTAGTTTAAGCCTTTTTGAGTCCATCATATGAGGCTTTTGTGGTATATTTGCAGGATTATGCAGAAGCCATCTATATACGAACAATTACGCCAACGGATTTTAGTCCTAGATGGCGCAATGGGTTCATTGATTCAAGAATATAAGTTATCAGATGCCGATTACCGTGGCGAACGTTTCAAGGATTTTCCTCATGAAGTCAAGGGGAACAATGACTTGTTGTCGATAACGCGACCGGATGTCATCAAAGAAATTCATGCCAAATATTTTGAAGCGGGTGCTGATATCGCAGAAACGAATACCTTTTCCGGGACTTCCATCGCAATGGCCGATTACCACATGGAGGATTTGGTGTATGAATTAAATTACGAATCTGCGAAAATTGCGCGTGAGGTTGCCGATGAATTTACAGCGAAAACTCCACATAAGCCGCGTTACGTGGCGGGATCTATTGGTCCCACGAACCGTACACTTTCTTTATCTCCAGACGTGAATGATCCGGGATATCGTGCGGTTACCTTTGATGAATTGGTAGAAGCTTATACAGAGCAAGTGCGCGGATTAGTGGATGGAGGAGCGGATGTATTGTTGGTCGAAACCGTGTTTGATACGCTTAACGCCAAAGCCGCGTTGTTTGCCATCGACGAGTTTTTCAAAACAAATCCTAGCAAACCTTATTTGCCTGTCATGGTTTCAGGAACCATCACGGATGCATCTGGTCGGACTTTATCCGGACAAACGACAGAAGCATTTTTAACTTCCATCTCGCACATGCCGCTCATGTCAGTGGGCTTAAACTGTGCACTTGGAGCCGATTTGATGCGTCCTTATGTTAAGACCTTAAACGATAAATCACCATTTTACGTTTCTGCTCACCCGAATGCGGGTTTGCCGAATGAAATGGGTGAATACGATCAGAGCCCAGAACAAATGGCTGTAGTTATTGAGGACTTTTTGCAAAATGGGTTTGTCAATATTATTGGAGGATGTTGCGGAACGACGCCTGCACACATTCGGGCAATCGCCGAAGTCGCTGCGAAATATGCACCCCATCAATTACCCGTTTCAGGTCATAATCAAAAGCTTTCAGGTTTAGAGCCTTTAGAAATTACGGAGCTGACCAATTTTGTCAATGTAGGTGAGCGTTGTAATGTAACCGGCTCTAAGAAATTTGCCCGTTTGATACGTGAGGAGAATTTCGAGGAAGCCATTGCAGTTGCTCGGGAGCAAGTTGATGGGGGAGCCCAGATTTTGGACATCAACATGGATGAAGGGATGATTGATGGCGTGAAAATGATGCCACAATTCTTGAATTTATTGATGGCAGAGCCTGATATCGCACGTTTACCGATCATGATTGACTCCTCTAAATGGGAGGTGATTGAAGCGGGATTGAAATGTGTGCAAGGTAAATCCGTTGTAAATTCCATTTCCTTGAAGGAGGGAGAGGCTCGTTTCATCGAACTCGCGCACAAAGTCAAGCAATACGGTGCCTCTGTTGTTGTTATGGCCTTTGACGAGGCTGGACAAGCCGATTCGTATGAGCGCCGCATCGAAATTTGTGAAAGAGCTTATCGGATTTTAGTGGACGAAGTAGGTTTTCCTGCCGAAGATATCATTTTTGACCCCAATATTTTAACGGTTGCCACGGGAATCGAGGAGCATAATAATTATGCCATTGATTTCATTAATGCAACGAAATGGATTAAGGAAAATCTGCCGCTTGCCAAAGTATCGGGTGGCGTTTCGAATATTTCTTTCTCTTTCCGTGGAAACGAACCCGTTCGGGAAGCGATGCATACCGTCTTTTTATACCACGCTATCAAAGCGGGTATGGATATGGGTATCGTGAATGCTAGCCAATTAGGTGTGTATGATCAAATTGAACAACCACTTCGTGATTTGTGTGAAGATGTCTTGTTGAATCGCAATGCAGAAGCGACAGAGAAATTGGTGAATTTCGCCGAAACTGTAAAATCGGTAGGTAAAGAAGCCGTTGTTGATGATGCTTGGCGTTCATTGCCTGTAAACAAACGTTTGGAACACGCGCTAATCAAAGGCTTAACCGAATTTATTGATGAAGATGTAGAAGAAGCACGCACACAAGTTGAACGTCCGATTCAGGTAATTGAAGGACCTTTAATGGACGGTATGAACGTTGTGGGCGACTTGTTTGGTGAAGGAAAAATGTTCTTGCCCCAAGTGGTGAAATCGGCACGTGTCATGAAAAAGGCTGTTGCTTATTTATTGCCTTTTATTGAAGCGGAAAAGCAAGGGGGCGAGAGTTCTTCTGCAGGTAAAATACTTTTAGCGACGGTTAAGGGAGATGTGCATGATATTGGTAAAAACATTGTAGGTGTTGTTTTGGCTTGTAATAATTATGAGGTTATCGACATCGGTGTGATGGTTTCCTGTGAGAAAATTTTGGCCGCAGCGAAAGAACACAATGTAGATATCATCGGTTTATCGGGCTTGATTACGCCATCTCTAGATGAGATGGTTTATGTTGCCAAAGAAATGGAACGCCAAGGGTTCAAAGTGCCTTTGTTGATCGGTGGTGCAACGACCTCTCGTATCCATACGGCTGTGAAAATTGATCCACATTATAGTGGACCTGTAATACATGTGTTGGATGCATCTCGTTCGGTTCCTGTAGCTGGACGATTATTACAAAGTGATTTGACTTCGCAAGAAATCTTCAATGAGATTAAGCAGGAATATGCTGAATTGCGAGTTTCGCATGCTGCACGCCAACAAGAGAAAAACTATTTGTCGATCGAACAAGCGCGTCAAAAGCCATCTGGTATTGATTGGACAGGGTTTAAAGCCTCCAAGCCAAGCTTCCTAGGGGTTAAATACTTCCAAGATTATGATTTAGCAGAAATCGCGAAGTACATCGATTGGACTCCTTTCTTCTCCACTTGGCAATTGTCGGGCAAATACCCGCGTATATTCGAAAATGAGACCATTGGTCAAGAAGCAAGAAAATTATTCAATGATGCGCAAGCCTTGTTGAAGGAAATTGTTGATAATAAACTATTGACAGCCAAAGCTGCCTTGGGCTTCTTTCCAGCAAACAGTTTTGGGGATGATATCGTTTTGCATGATATCGTTGAAAAAGTCAAAGAAGTCCCTTGTGATAAACATGGTGTTCATACCCATATGGAATATGATGTCATTCGCAAGGATGAAACATCGGATTCAAGTGCTTGGTTGCATCATTTACGCCAACAAGGACAGAAGTCGGCAAGCTTGCCAAACCGTTGTTTGAGTGATTTTGTTGCTCCATTACAAAGTGGAGAGACGGATTATGTAGGAGCTTTTGCTGTGACTACGGGTATTGGAATCGAGGTATTATTGGAGCGGTTTGAAAAGCAGCATGATGATTATAATTCGATCATGGTGAAGGCCTTGGCGGATCGTTTAGCGGAAGCTTTTGCTGAATTAATGCATGAGCGTGTGCGCAAGGAATTTTGGGCTTATGCAGCTGATGAAACGTTTAGTAATGAAGAATTAATTTCGGAGAAATACCAAGGGATTCGTCCGGCACCCGGTTATCCGGCATGTCCAGATCATACGGAAAAGAAACGCTTATTTGAATTGTTGGACGCTGAGAAACAGTTGGGTATTGAGCTGACTGAGAGCTATGCGATGCATCCTGCTTCATCAGTTTCCGGTTTCTATTTCTCACATCCAGAAAGTACGTATTTTGGTTTAGGTAAAATCGCCAAAGATCAAGTTGTAGATTATGCTACTCGTAAAGGAATGTCTGTAGAAGAGATTGAGCGCTGGTTAAGTCCCGTTTTAACCTATGATGTTTAGATTTATATGACAAAAATTACGGAATATTTAGCTGAGGCAAAGGGTAAAACCCTCTTTTCGATCGAGATAATCCCCCCGATGAAAGGCCAACATTTGGGTGAATTGGTTTCGCACATTGAGCCTTTGATGGAGTTTAATCCGCCTTTTATTGAGGTGACTTATCACCGGGAAGAATACATCGAGAAATCCGTAGACGGTATTCTCAAGCGTATTCCGATTCGTAAACGCCCGGGGACCTTGGGAATTTGTGCTGCTATTATGCAGAAATTTAAGGTTGAGGCGGTTCCACACGTGATTTGCGGTGGATTTACCAAAGAAGAAACGGAAGACTTTCTAATCGACTTACATTATTTAGGCATTGAAAATGCTTTAGTATTACGTGGTGACCAGGAAAAAGGGGAGGAGCGTTTTATTCCCAAGCCGGGTGGGCACGCATATGCGAATGAATTGGTGGCGCAGGTTCATGCCATGAATCAAGGGATTTTATTGCATGAGGAGACTGAGTCTTTGCCAACTAATTTCTGTATCGGAGTTGCGGCCTATCCTGAAAAGCATTTCGAGGCTGTTTCTTTGGAGGCGGATATGTGCTATTTAAAACAAAAAGTAGATGCTGGAGCAGATTATATTGTGACACAAATGTTCTTCAATAATCAGCATTACTTTGATTTTGTAGAGAAATGTCGGGCCATGAATATTCATGTACCTATCATTCCAGGTTTAAAGCCTTTAGCAACAGCACGACAATTGGAAATTTTGCCTGAAATATTCCACTTAGAGATGCCCGAAGCATTAACTTCTGAAGCAAAAAAATGTGCTAATAATGCGGCAATTAAGCAATTAGGAATTGAATGGGCAGTCCAACAAGGCAAAGAATTGATTCAAGCAGGGGTTCCTGCTTTGCATTTCTACACCATGAGTAAGTCGGACAGTGTGCATGCCATTGCCTCGCAATTGTTCTAGCTCACATGCTTCCAGTTTTCACCTTTTTTAATGCGCGTTACCTGCGTTGAGGTGATACCAAATTGCTTGGCAATCATTTTAGGTCTACTTTTTCCTGAGCGTAAAAGTTGTTTGATGATTTTGACCTTGCCCGGATTCAGTTTATAATGGCTTCCTGTTTCCGGTTTACGTTTGTTTAAAATTCCCGGATTTTGCCTATTATGCTTAGTTAGTTCTGCTCGAGTCACCCATTGAAGATTCTCTGCATTATTATTCATTTTATCAAAGTCTCTGTGTATAACAAATTGTTCCGCTGTAGATTTTTGCTGAACGAAATGCAATGCCACTAATTTATGCAGGTAATAATTGAAATGTTCGGTACCAATGCGGATATTCAGCGTTCGATACCCTTGAATACTCGACCCTTGTAGGATTTTTTGATGCCGATTTCGGATTCGTCCAAAATTTGAGACTTCATAAATTAGATCAGTTGGTATAGGCAAATCGATAAATGCCCATTTTTCCGCCCAGATTGTGCGTGTTAGCATATTGATATAGATTAGTGGTTGTCATTGTGGGTGAAACTACATTAAATACGTGAGATATTTCACTAATATTGTACCAATAAACTGATAAAATGCGCGTCTTAGTCTACGGTGCTTCCATAAATCCAGCTCGATATGCCTATATCGCAACAAATTTATTGTTGGAGAAAGGGCATGAGGTGTTTTTGGTTGGGATAAAAAAAGGGGAGGTTGCTGGAATTAGCATTCAACAAAATCAACCAATCATTCCTGAAATCGATACAGTGACGTTGTACGTGGGGCCAGCGCACCAACAAGATTTGTTGGCCTATTTCAAACAATTAAGTCCCAAGCGCGTAATCTTTAATCCGGGTACCGAAAACCCGACTTTGATGGAAGAACTAAGCAAATGGGGGATTGAAGTAGAAGAGGCCTGCACGCTTGTGATGCTGCATACAGGCCAATTCTGAATTAGATCGCTGTTAGCGTAAATTCGAATTCTTCCATAATGAGGTTCGCTAATAATTTCTTGCAAGCCTCCGTTACTATTTCATTTGCCGCCGCTTCAGTAGCTGCCTCTAATTGCAAAGTAATATGCTTTCCAATACGAACATCTGCTACTTGTGTGATGTTTAGGTTTTGTAAGCCAATGCGAACTGCTTTTCCTTGAGGGTCAAGAATTTCTTTTTGTGGCATTACATTGATTTCGGCGATGAATTTCATTTTTGAAAGGATTTATTTAACGAAAGAATACCTGATAAAGCAATATAGGATATCACCAAAACAGGGAAAGCTGCAAATTTAAGCATTACTAGCATAGCAACGCAATAAATTAAAAATAAGTATCGACTTTGATTGTCGGCCCAAGTCCAAGTCTTAAATTTGAAAGCCATGAGTGGTAATTCAGATACCAACAAATAACTCATCAAAATGCTATAAATCAAAAGGCCTTTGTATTGTAATATGTAGGCCGTGTATTCGGGTTGGAAATGCAAAATGAGTGGTAATGACGCAACAAGCAATCCATTTGCTGGTGTGGGCACACCAATAAACGAGTCGGTTTGTCTGGTGTCAATGTTGAATTTGGCTAATCGATATGCCGACATTAATGCCAAAGAAAACACCAGAAACGGCTTGTAGAATCCAAAAGGTCCAACAGTACATTGCGCGCCACAACTTTGTTCCACTAAATTTAATAACATAAAGCTGGGAAGGATACCAAAAGAAACGACATCAGCTAGGGAATCTAACTCTTTTCCTAATTCGGAATAGGCGTGTAATAATCGAGCAAGAAAACCGTCTAGAAAATCACAGACCAACGAAATAAAAATGCAATACGATGCAAATAACACATTGCCTTGCATAACAAAATACAAACCCATGCAACCTGCTAAGAGATTTCCTAAGGTCAATAAATTAGGGATTTCTTTTTTCATGCTTTGACAAATGGATTAGCTATTTTTTCTTCCTCGATACGCGTAGAAGGACCATGCCCCGGAAATACAATCGTTTCTCCTGGCAAGGTGTATAGTTGTGTTTTGATGCTATTTATGAGGTCTGCGTGATTGCACAAAGGGAAATCCGTCCGACCAATACTTCGTTTAAATAATACGTCTCCTCCAAATACCCAGCCCTTAGATGCTTCGTAAAAAGCAACATGCCCAGGTGCATGCCCTGGGACAAATAGAACCTTGAAGTTCATTTCGCCAATTTGGATTTGTTCATCGTTGACTAGCCAACGGTCTACTTCGGCCTTTTGAAAATGTGGAAATCCATACACTTGTGCACGATTCGATGCATCGTCCAACAGGGGTTTATCGAAAGGATGTAGGCAAAATGGAATTTGGTAGGTTTGTTGGAAATAAGCAACACCCAGCACATGGTCAATGTGCGCATGGGTATTCAAGATATATTGAAGCTTAATTCCTTTTGATTCGATGAAATCATGCAATTCTTTTCGTTCATCATATGTATAGCAACCTGGGTCAATGATAACACCCATTCCGGCATCATCCCACACCAAATAGGAGTTCTCTTGGAAAGGATTGCAGGTAAAGGATTTCTGATGAATCACGAAAAAATATTTTGGTGCAAATTACGAATTTTATGAGCGTCCCAATAGAAAGATGCAGGGTTTTTTGTGTAGATCTGGCTTTTCTTCCGACCACTGTTTCAGGGTTTTCGTTTGCGTAAATCCTGTAGGATCTTGAATAGTACAACCAATGGACAGCAATTGATTTCCGGGTAATTGTTGAATTAAATCCTCTAGCATCGCATTGTTTCGGTAGGGTGTTTCGATGAAGAGTTGGGTTTCTCCCGATTTCTCCACGTCCTTTTGAAGCAATTCGATTCTTCGTATTCTAGCTGCGCGATCGATGGGTAAATAGCCATGAAAGCGAAACATTTGGCCCGAAAAGCCGGATGCCATTAATGCAAGTAGGATAGAGGAAGGGCCAACCAAAGGTAGAACTTCGATGCCTTTTTCTTGTGCGATGGCTACGGCTAATGCACCGGGATCTGCTACACCTGGGCAACCTGCTTCCGAAATGACACCGATAGTTTCAACGGAATTATATTTGTTGAAAAAGTCAGATACCGTTTTTCGGTCGGTATCCTTATTTAAAATTTCAAAGGTTAGCTCATCAATTTGAATGCCTAGTTTCAATTCGCTGATAAATCTGCGGGCAGTGCGAATATTTTCCACGAAAAAGTGTTTGCATTGTAAAACGGCTTGGCGGACTTCCTCTGGGAGTACTTGCGTTGCAGTTTGTTCTGCAATGGGGCAAGGGATGAGCACTAATTTCATAAAATCTCTTTTAATGCTTGAACGAAAGCTTCCGGTTGGTCTGCTTGTACCCAATGTCCGGCATTCGGGATTTCAATTAATTCAAAGTTGGGGAATATCTCAGCAATGTAGCGTTCGTCCTCCGGTTGAATATAATGTGAATTCCCACCTTTAATAAAATAGGTACTTGTTTCGCAGGCATTTTTAACGAACAATTCATGTCCTACCACATCGATGTTTTTGGAAATGACAGCCAAGTTGATGCGCCAAGCAAATTGGCCTTCGGCATTTCGATATAAGTTCTTGAGTAAAAATTGACGAACCCCTTCGTTTTCCTCGAAGCGCTTCATATGCTCGTTGGCATCGTTTCGAGATTGAATCGCTTGCAGGTCTACCGAATTTAAGCCAGCCAAAATTTGTGTATGGTGCACCGGGTAAAATTTGGGAGCAATATCCACCACGATGATTTTTTGCGCGATTCCGGGATAATTTAGGCCAAATTGCATGACCGTTTTTCCGCCCATGGAATGCCCGATGATGATGGGATTTGCTAAAGCATGATCTTCGATGAACTCCATTAGGTCGGCAGCCATGACCTGGTAGTCAAATTCATCCGCCCAAGGGGATTGACCATGGTTCCGTTGATCAAGTAAGAAAACGCGGTTGGTTTCAGCGAAAGCTTTGGCAATTCCTAACCAGTTATCAGAAGTTCCGAATATTCCATGTAGGATAATGATGGGTGTTCCCGTTGTACCAACGGTGCGGGCAAATAGTTTCATTAGGCTAAATAAATGGCTTTTTCTCTTGCTTCAATTAATTCTCCTATGGGACTTAATTCAAAGCCATGTGATTTTGCAAAAGTTTCAAATTCAAATGTATGAACTGCATCAACAGCGATTAATAAGCCGCCTGATGTTTGCGGATCTGCGCCAATAAATCGTTGGCGTTCATTGATCTCATCGCTTAGTCGGTGGCCATAGCTCGCCAGATTTCTAGAAGTTCCACCTGGGAAACATTTTTGGTCTAAGTATTCTGCAATGTTAGGCAACAGCGGTAAGGCATTGAAGTCAATGTGAGCACTCAATCCTGATCCATCCGCCATTTCCACTAAATGGCCAAATAATCCAAATCCCGTCACATCCGTAAGTGATTTAACATAGGCTAACGGGCCAAGTTTCTCACCGAAGGAATTTAGTGTGCTCATTTGTTTAACCGCGCGCGCTAAATCTTCAGGGCTAACGATACCACGTTTTTGGCCAGTGGATAGGATACCAACCCCTAAAGGTTTGGTTAGATAGAGTTTACACCCTTTAACAGCTGTATCGTTTTGTTTCAGATGTTCTTTTTTTACTTTTCCCGTGACTGCTAAACCGAAAATGGGTTCAGGAGAATCAATGGAATGGCCTCCTGCCAAAGGGATACCCGCTTCTGCACAGGCTGCTCGGCCTCCTTCAAGGACTTGTGCTGCAATTTCGGGGGCAAGTTTATCAATTGGCCAACCTAAAATGGCTATTGCTATGAGTGGTGTTCCGCCCATGGCATAAATGTCAGATATTGCATTGGTTGCGGCAATTTTTCCGAAATCAAACGGGTCATCAACGATGGGCATGAAAAAATCGGTCGTAGAAATCACTGCTTCACCATTCTGCCAATCGAACACAGCGGCATCGTCTCGACTTTCATTACCAACAAGGAGTAGGGGATGGTATTTTTTGGGCGTATCTGATTTTAGGATGGTGTCTAATATTTGTGGTGAAATTTTACATCCACAACCCGCTCCATGTGAAAAGGCCGTTAACTTTATGGGTTCGTTGTTTGATTGCATACACATTGAATTCTAGCGCAAAATTATTCTTTAAATAGTTAAAAATTATCTTTCTGTTAAATTTAAAATGATTTTAGGACTAATCTAGGGTTGTATCATACGAAAAGGTAAATTTATTATGCCCTTAATGCTATATATCAGATATTTATCTAGCAATGAGAAAGAAAAGCTTTTGGTTTATTTTTGGAGTATTTGATTTTTTAGGTTTATTTTGTGACCAAATTCTTCAGTTTCATTTATAACTAAATTCCAAATTTATGCAGAGAAGATTTATTACTCATTCTGTGTTGTTAGGAGCATTTTTAATGCTTTTGATGGCATTACCCATTGGGCAAGTTTTTGCACAGGGTTCTACCACTTCCGCCATGTCAGGGAGTGTTGTTGATGAAAAGGGTGAAGGCCTGCCTGGTGCTACCGTCATTGCTATTCATGAGCCTACAGGTTCTCGTTACGGAGCATCTACCCGTGCTGATGGTCGTTACAATATCGTAAACATGCGTGTGGGTGGACCTTACAAAGTTTCCGTAACTTTCGTAGGTTATAAAGAAGCTGTACAATCAGGTATTGTATTGACTTTGGCATCTGAACTTCGTCAAAATTTTAAATTAGAGGTTAATCAATCTCAATTAGAAGAAGTTAAAGTTGTTGCATCTCGTTCTTCAGTAATTAACTCAGGACGTACCGGTGCAGCTACCACTGTCTCAAACAGTTCAATTACGACATTGCCAACTCTGAACCGTTCGTTAGGTGATTTTGCGCGTTTAGATCCACGTGCAAACGGTTTGAACTTTGCTGGTCGTAATGCATTGTACAACAACATTACTGTTGATGGTGCATTTTTTAATAATACATTTGCCTTATCTTCTACCATTGGTGGTCAGACAGGTGCTTCTCCCATTTCGGTTGATGCGATTGATCAATTTCAAGTGATCATTGCACCATATGATGTTCGTCAAGGGATGGCAACGGGTGCAAATATTAACGTTGTTACTAAATCAGGTACGAACGACTGGACAGGTTCAGGTTACTATTTCGGTACAAACGAAGGCTTAGTAGGAAATAAAATTGGTGATGTGACTAGTCAATACGGTAAATTCAACCGTGGTCAATATGGTGCTCGGATCGGTGGTGCAATTATCAAGAACAAATTATTTGTTTTTGGTTCATTTGAACAAGAAGCTACAACAGAGCCAGGTTCAAACTTCGTTGCAACACGTACGGGTACAGAGCCTAACAAATCGATTGCGAAAGCAGAAGATTTAGATCGTCTTAAGCAATTTTTGTTGACAAAGTATAACTACGATCCAGGTGCATATGAGAACTACAACAAAGAAAAGTTCTCACAAAAAGCTAATTTGCGCATCGACTGGAACATTTCAGACAAGCACAAATTTAACTTTAAGTACAATTATTTACGTTCATTTGCTGATATTTCTCCTTCAAGTTCAGGTTCATTGTCTGGAGGACGTAACCCATCAGCTACCGTTTTGCCTTTCCAAGGATCGATGTATCGAATCAACAACAACTTAGATTCATACATTGCTGAATTAAACTCAACATTCTCGAATTCTATTTCGAATAACTTTACCGTGGGTTATACAGCAATGCGTGACTATCGTCAATCACCTGTGAATGACAATGCATTTCCGATGGTTGATATTGGTAACGGAAACTTAAATGAGTTAACTGCTTTTGGTTATGAACCATTTTCTGCTAATAACCGTTTGGACTCAGACGTTTTCCAAATTTCTGACAACTTAACCATTTACAAAGGAAAGCATGTTTACACATTTGGTGCAGCATTCGAATCAAATTCATTCTTGAATGGATTTGCGCCAAACTACTACGGTGGATACCAATTCAAGTCGATTGATGATTTTATTGCTTCAGCGACGACAGGTGTATCTAATGCGGTTCGTTTTACACAGAACTCGTCGAACTATGCTGACTTCCCTTTTGCTGAAATGAAAGGTAGTACTTTTTCATTCTACGGACAAGATGAAATTACAGCAGCTAAAGGTTTGAAATTGACATTCGGTTTACGTGGTGATGCAACTTCTTTCCCATCGTTTGATGAGCCTAAGTATACAAACTCATATGTGCCTTCTTTGACATTCCGTGATGGTGTTAAATTAGAAACAAATAAATTCCCAGGCACAACTGTATTGTGGTCTCCACGTTTTGGTTTCAACTGGGATGTGAAGGATGACAAAACCACACAAATTCGTGGTGGTCTAGGTATCTTCTCGGGACGTGTTCCTTACGTTTGGTTGTCAAACCAGTTGTCTAATAATGGTGTGTTATTTAGCTCTGAGACCTTAAACAATCCAACAAATCGTCCTTTTAATGCAGATGTGAACGCTTACCGTCCAGCGGTAGCTTCTACTGTAAACCCTGTTGCTTACAACTTAGCTATTACAGATCCTAACTTTAAGTTCCCACAAATTTTCCGTGCGAATTTAGCTGCTGACAAGCAATTTGGTGATGGATGGATTGTTTCCCTAGAAGGTATTTATACGAAAGATATGAATGCTGTGTATTTGGAAAACGTAAACTTGCCGAACTCAACTGTGAAGGCAGTTGGAGCAGATAATCGTACTATTTTTTATACGGCATCAGCAGCAGGTATTCCTACCAATACAAAAATCAACCAAATTTATGGTAATGTGAAAGGTGTTAATGCTCCAGCTGCAGGCAACTCAGCAGTAGCTCCAAACATCTCTGACGCGATTGTTATCAAGAATACAGACTTAGGTTACTCATATGCAGTTACAGCGACTATTTCAAAAACATTTGAAAATGGTTTGTTTGCTTCCTTAGCTTATACAAATTCTGATTCTCGTTCTGTGAATGATGGTGGTTCAATTGCTCAATCTCAATGGAGAGATCGTGTAGTATCAGGCGATCCAAATGAGAACGTTGCTTCTTATTCTTCTTACATGCAATCACATCGTATCAACGCATATGGTTCATATAAGTTAAATTATTTGAACGAAAAAGCTTCCACTACTTTTGGATTTACATATTCAGTTGCTCCAGCTGGTCGCTTCTCTTATACTTATTCTGGAGACATGAATGGTGATGGTCAAACTGCGAACGATTTGATGTACATCCCTCGCGGTCAATCAGAAATTTTGTTGAAAGATTTGGGAACATACACTGCTGCACAGCAATGGAATGATTTAGACAAATACATCTCTCAAGATGCTTATTTATCTTCACGTCGTGGACAATATGCAGAACGTAATGGTGCTGAGTTACCTTGGGCTGCTAACTTTGATTTCAAAGTGATCCAAGATTTCTACATCCAGGTGGGTGGAAAGAAAAATACGTTACAATTAACATTAGACGTATTTAACTTTGGTAATTATGTTTCTCCACAATGGGGTTTAAATCAAACAGCATTGCGTGCTGGTTTGTTGAGTTATACGGGTAATGATGCTGCTACAGGAAAACCAGTATTCACATTCCCTTACCGTTCTGGAACAACGCCATTAACTGAGACTTTCCAACGTTCTTTCGGACTTGGATCTCGTTGGCAAGCACAATTCGGTATTCGTTACATCTTTAACTAAGATTTAGGATACTGAATCGTAAAAAAGGCTGCTCGAAAGAGCAGCCTTTTTTGTTGGTAAATAGTTCATTTATGTAGAGACGCGATACCTCGCGTCTATTTTTTTGGCAAACCTATCAGGTTTGCCAAAGTTTGAGGCGTTCACGCCGATTCCCTAGGCTGAAGCCTAGGGTTATTAATAACCCCAGACTTTAATCAGGGGATATTGTGATAGATATCTCACCTCAGCCACAAGCACAAAAAAAGACCGGGTTTACCCGGTCTTTAAACTAAAATTCTTTATGATGTGCCATTCGATGTAAATCTTCGGGGCTTAATGACTTAAAGTATTCATAGGTGATTTTAAGTCCTTCTGCACGAGATACTTTGGGCTCCCAACCGAGAATCGATTTGGCTTTGGTAATGTCTGGTTTACGTTGTTTCGGATCGTCCGTAGGCAAAGGAAGCGAAATTAACTTTTGGCTTGTGCCCGTTAATTTGATAATTTCCTCACCAAATTCCTTTATCGTAATTTCATCTGGATTTCCAATATTCACCGGGTGTGGATAATCGCTTAATAACAATCGATAAATACCTTCAACTAAATCATCTACAAAGCAGAACGCTCTTGTTTGAGAGCCATCGCCAAACATGGTCAAGTCTTCACCACGTAATGCCTGTCCAATGAATGCTGGCAATACACGGCCGTCGTTCAGACGCATACGAGGTCCATAGGTGTTAAATATACGAACAATACGAGTTTCTAGGCCATGATAGGTATGGTAAGCCATCGTCATCGCTTCTTGGAAACGTTTGGCTTCATCATACACCCCACGAGGTCCTACCGGGTTTACATTTCCCCAATATTCTTCTGGTTGGGGATGTACGGTTGGGTCTCCGTAAACCTCCGATGTAGATGCAATCAAAACGCGCGCATTCTTTACACGTGCTAAACCCAAGCAATTGTGGATACCAAGAGATCCTACTTTTAAGGTTTGAATGGGAATCTTCAAATAATCAATCGGAGATGCTGGCGATGCGAAGTGCAGAATGTAATCCAATTCTCCTGGTACGTGTATAAATTTAGACACATCGTGGTGATAGAATTCAAACTGTTCTAATTTGAACAAATGCTCAATATTCTTCAAATCGCCCGTAATCAAATTATCCATAGCAATTACATGGTAGCCTTCTTTGATAAATCGATCACATAAATGGGAACCTAAAAATCCAGCTCCTCCTGTTATTAATATTCTTTTCATTGTCTTAGTTAACTAATTGGCGACCCACTGAATAGTACGTGTAACCTAATTCTTGCATTTGAGGTAATTCATATAAGTTCCGACCGTCGAAAATGACTTTGTTCTTTAATAGCGTTTCCATACGATCGAAATCTGGCGTTCTGAATTGTGGCCATTCCGTAACGATTAATAAAGCATCAGCCCCATCAATGGCATCATAAGGAGATTTTGAATATTCTACCACGTCGCCAATTTGCTCACGTACATTTTTCATGGCCTCAGGGTCATATACGCGTACTTTGCAACCCAAGGCTAATAATGCATCGATGTTATACAAGGCAGGTGCTTCTCGGATATCATCTGTATAGGGCTTAAATGCCAAACCCCAAATACCGATTGTTTTACCAGCTAAATCATTGTTGAAATGCTCTTGGATGTATGGCATCAATTTCGTCTTTTGTAATTCATTCACCCGCATCACCGAATCCAAAATATGAAATTGATAATCGTTTTCCTCTGAAGTCTTCGCTAAAGCTTGAACGTCTTTTGGGAAACAAGAGCCACCATATCCGATTCCCGCGAACAAGAAACGCTTGCCAATACGCGAATCCGTACCGATACCTCTTCGGATATCATCTACGTTGGCGCCAACTTTCTCACATAAATTGGCAATTTCATTCATGAACGTAATCTTCGTTGCCAAAAATGCATTGGCAGCATATTTGGTCATCTCTGCAGAACGCTCATCCATGAAAATAATTGGATTCCCCTGACGAACCAATGGAGCATATAGCTTGCTCATCAATTCCTTTGCACGGTCTGATTGAGTTCCAATCACCACGCGATCAGGTTTCATGAAATCCTCCACAGCAACCCCTTCACGTAAAAATTCAGGATTTGATACGACATCAAACGGGACTTTAGCCGCTTTGGCAATAGCTGCATGAACTAAATCCGATGTTCCTACAGGAACAGTACTCTTGTCGATGATTACTGTATAATCTTTCAACAATGGCCCTAAATCATGGGCCACTTTCAAAATATATTTTAAGTCGGCAGAACCATCTTCCCCTGGAGGCGTTGGCAAGGCTAAAAAGATCACTTTCGCGCCCTCAATACCTTCCGACAAAGAAGTTGTAAAGTTTAATCGGCCCTCATTTACATTTCGATGAAACATATCCTCCAAGCCGGGTTCATAGATAGGTACAATCCCATCCTGCATCTGCTTGATTTTTGCTTCATTAATATCAACACAGGTTACATGATTTCCTGTTTCTGCGAAACATGTTCCTGTTACGAGTCCTACATATCCTGTTCCTACTACCGCAATTTTCATATAGCTACTTTCTTGATTTAGTTCAAAAATTGACCACTAAATTAGGTATAAATCTTTAAATAATATAATTGATAGACTACTTAGTTTGGATCACCCGACCCATACTTCCTGATGGTTCCATGCAATTCAACCAATTTGCTATTGTTGGGGCGATGTCACTTATTTCCGTACGGGTACTAATTTCTTGTGGTTTAACCTTCCAACCATAGAATAGTAAGGGTACATGCGTATCGTAGGCATAAACAGTGCTGTGTGAGGTTCCTGTTTTATAACCGATCAACCATTGAGGTTTTAATAATAACATAAAATCTCCACTTCGTGCTGGATTATATCCATGCTGTAAAATGTTTTTATAGTGATTGATGATGGAAGCTTGACTTATCGCCTGTAGATCAATTAAATCGGCAAAGCCATCTTGTTTGTCCAAAGATCTGCGTACTACCTGAAATAAGTCCGTGCGTGAAATGCCCATTTTCCTGATTGTTTCAGCATTAAAGTGTAATTGAGAATTATCTTCTCCTATCAATAATTCAACATCGCCATAGGCCGTATTTAGAGCTTTCTTTAAATCGGAAACTGCTTTTGTTCGATCAAATATGCCACCTGGGAGTTTTTTACTTTTGATAAAACCGGGTATTTCAGCAACCGCATGATCTGCCGTTAAAAACACTAATACCTGATCTTTTCCATATTGCTTATCCAAAAATGTCAATATTTCTGCAATATCTCGGTCCAAACGTAAATAGGTGTCTTCTAATTCAATAGATTGAGGACCAAAACTATGACCCACATAGTCTGTTGATGAAAAACTAATCGCCAAGAAATCCGTCGTACCTCGTTTCCCCAACTGCTCTTCCTGCATAGCCTTGATGGCGAAGTCTTTGGTTAATGTATTTCCGTAGGGACTTGTACGAATGAGTTCCAATGGGTTTCCTCCTTGCAACGTATGTGGAAATACCGGTGCTGTTTCACCTGCCATTTTACTTTCAAATTCGACATTGTCAGGTGCGCTCGATCGGTACGTATCAAGGGGATATAATGTGTTCCAGCCCAATTTTGTGAATTTTTGTGCACGTTCTTCTGCATTAAATCCTTGAACCCAAGTTGGTAATTCTTTCATGTAAAAGCTTGATGTGATCCATCTTCCTTCTTTGGAATCATACCAATATGCCGCATCTGCTGTATGTCCACCAGGCAATATTGCTCCTCGGTCCTTTAAAGCGATGGCAATGGTTTTGCTTTGATAGTTTTGGGAAATTTTTAATTGGTCTGTGATGGTGCTGGTCCACAAATTTTTGGGTGACATTTTTCCCGTTTTTCCTGTTGTGCCTATGGTGGTTACGGTAGAATCATCTGTGCAATACACTCGTTTACCCGTAGCACGGTCCACCCATTCATTTCCCACAATACCATGAACCGCTGGCACAGTACCTGTGTAAACGCTCGCATGACCTGCTGCTGTTACCGTAGGGGCATAGTTGTAATGATTGTCTTGGCAATTTAATCCTTCCCGCATCATGCGTTTTAAGCCATTTTCACCATAGCGATTCGCAAAGCGATATAAATAATCGTAGCGCATTTGATCAACTACAATTCCTACCACGAGTTTGGGGCGAGATGGCTTATTTTGAGCAATTATTAGGTGGCTACCTATTAAAAGTAGGACGATAAAAAACTTAGAAATTTTCATAATAAGAAGGAAAGTGTGTTAGTTGTATCGTTTTTTGATTGTTGGTGTCGATCTGATAGATATGGTTTTCCTGGCCGTTCGTTAGGACCATGTATTTAGCTTGATTCTTCTTCTGATACTGACTAGCCTGTTGGAATGTAATCGATGAAATTTCCACGTGGGGGGCTTTACATTCGATCAACATAAATACATGTCCAGATGAATCGAATATTTGAATATCCGTTCGCCTGTTTAATTGATTGATTGTATGGTTTCGCTCAATTTGAATTGTACTTGTTGGGTAATTTAAATGTTTTGTGAGGTAATTTAAGCAATGTTGGCGTACCCATTCCTCCGGGGTTAATAAGCGGTATTTCTTACTGATCCCATCAAAAATGTAAAGTTTTCCTTCCTTTTGCGTTATTTTGTAATCAAATGCAGGGAAGACAGCGACTAAGTCGGATGATGCAAGCATAAATTGAGCTTAAAGCTAGACCCTAAATTAATCTATTTGTTGATTATTTTCATTAACAAACCATACATATTCATGAAAACAAAAGAAGAGATTGTACAAAATTGGTTACCTCGTTATACGGGTACTCCCATCGAAGCATTTGGTCACTATATTCTTCTGACGAATTTCAAGAATTATGTAGATATGTTTGCTGAAAAATTTCAAGTTGAAATTTTAGGCCAAGACCGCCCAATGCAAACGGCAACGGCGAACAACATTACAATCATCAATTTCGGGATGGGGTCTCCCATGGCCGCAACGGTAATGGACATTCTTTCAGCGATTTCACCGAAAGCTGTTTTGTTCTTAGGTAAATGCGGAGGTTTAAAGAAAAACTTACAATTGGGGGATTTGATTTTGCCTATCGCTGCGGTACGAGGCGAAGGAACATCCGATGAATATTTACCCAAAGAAGTTCCAGCCTTGCCTTCTTTCCGACTACAACGAGCCGTTTCTTCCATGATTAAAAAACACGAGCTTGATTATTGGACGGGTTTAATTTATACGACCAATCGCCGCGTTTGGGAGCATGATGAGGTATTTAAAACATATCTTTCGGATATTCGTGCCATGGGTATCGATATGGAAACAGCTACTATTTTTACCGTAGGATTTGTTAATAAAATCCCTCATGGTGCTTTGTTACTCGTATCCGATAACCCAATGACTCCTGATGGGGTAAAAACAGAAGCATCTGACAAAAAAGTTACCACGAATTATGTTGATTCCCATTTGCAAATTGGAATCGATTCGTTAATTGAATTAGCAGATTCTGGCGAATCTGTTAAACATTTACGTTTCGAATAATTAATTGCAATGTTCTCGGATTACTTGATAGGCTTGGTTGTAACCTAATTCACCTGATTTACTTAAATCCATACAACCGGTATTGTCGCTAAGGGCCAACTTGATTATACCCCTTACGTAATAAGCTTCGGCATATTTGGGGTTTAGTTTGATGGCATTGCTACAATCCTGAATGGCATTGCGTTGATCTCCTAGGTTCGATTTAGCAACTCCGCGGAAGAAATAGGCCTCAGCATAGATCGGATTTAAAGCAATCGCACGGTTGTAATCTTCCATGGCTTGTTTAGCATCCCCTGATTTTGCTTTGGCAGAACCACGGTTGAAGTATACCTCAGCGCGTTCTGTCGAGAATTCGGCAATTTTCACTTTGTCTTGAACGCCATTGCGTAATTCATCCAGGAGGACTTTTGTCATTTTGGTATCATAAATGATTTTAGAAGATTCATTGTTGCCAATCTCTGCAGCTTTGCTATAATCTTCTATCGCACCTCGTGGGTCTCCTAATTTTGCCTTGACAAATCCTCTTCCGTAATAAGCTTCAACTTTAGATGGGTCCATTTCAATAGCTTTGCTGAAATCTTCTAAAGCACCTTTTTCGCCATTTTCACCTCTGAAATTTTCTAATTGTGTCTTGCAAAAACCCGCATGATACCAATCGTCAGGATTGTCTGGACTCAATTTAATCGCTTCTTCAAAGTCTTTCAATGCAGGTTGATACTCCGCTAATTTCATTTTGGAAAATGCCCGATTTGATAAATAACTAGAACGTTTAGGGCTAATCTCGATTGCCTTGTCGAAATCCTCAATACTCCCTCTGTAATCAGCCAAATGTGCTTTAGCCTCTCCTCGAGCCGCTAAACCTGGGGCATATTCTGCATTTAATTCTAAGGACTTATTAAAATCAGAAAGCGCTCCACGGTAGTTGGCTAATTTAGATTTTGAAATCCCCCGACTAAAATACGCCGTTGCTTCCAAGGGATTTAAACGAATTGCTTCATTATAATCTTGAATAGCTACTTTGTGGTTCTCTTGTTTGCTGTAGCTTTGTCCTCGTGCAATGAATGCCTCAAAGTATGTTGGCTTTAATTCAATGGCTTTATCAAAGTCCAAAATAGCTCCCCTGAAATCCTTTAAGTTGTATTTAGCGAATCCTCGGTTGTAAAATGCAATGGGGTTAGGATTTGCTACATTCTTCTCAATTTCTAAACTGAAATTTCTTAGCGCATCGGCATAATTGCCCGTTTTATTTTGGGTCAAACCCAATTCAAGGTAGTTTGTGCTGTCTTGTGCAAATGTGGCAGTTGTGCTTGCACTTAAAATACCCACGAAAAGCATTGTGTAGATGTGCTTCATAATCGTTTTCAAGGTTATTGGATGATTTCGCTAATTCCGAATAGCAAAATTAATAATAAAGTTCTTAATGCCGTCTTCTTTAAATAGGGATCTATTTCTGCTGGCGTCATCGTTGCTTTTAATTCCCTGATCATCAAGATGATGGGGTAAAACCCAAGCAAAATTAATAGGTTTCCAACCGTAGAAGGCCCTTTTTTGAATACCATTAGGTGGTAACAAATGAAGGGTAAGACACCTAATATCAACAAGGCTTTTTGATAGATAAAACCATTTGTTTTGCCGATTCGAACGGGAATTGAGTTTTTGCCTGATTTTTTATCGTTCTCTAAATCACGGAGGTTGTTTAGGTTTAGGACGGCCACCGACAATAATCCACAACCCGCGGCCGGGTAGGCGATGTGAAACGGAATGGATTGGGTTTGTAGGAAATAGGTTCCCATGGTTCCTACTAGACCAAAAAAGATGAAAACTGATAGATCGCCGAGGCCCATGTACCCATACGGTTTTTTTCCTACGGTGTAGGCAATAGCGGCTAAAATACAGGCAATTCCTAAGCCTAGAAATTTCAACCAAACTTCCCAAGAGGCTTGTTGCAAGCTATATGCTAGTAACCCAATACCCATTAAAAAAGAAAGGCAAGCCGTTAAAATAACGACTTGCTTCATTTCTTGATGGTTTATTTTTCCAGTTTGAACAGTTCGTAAAGCAACCTTTCTGTCCTGATTATCAATTCCATTGGCCGAATCACCGAAGTCATTGGCGAAGTTTGAAAGGACTTGTAAACTTACAGTAGTTAAAATGGCTAATGCAGCGATGATCCAATCAAATTTACCATTTGCATAGGCTAATAAATTGCCCAGCATAATACTCGCTACTGCTAGAGGTAATGTTCTTGGCCTAGCCGCTTCCACCCATCTATTCATGTATTATTTCGCCAATGCTGCTTGAAATTCTGCACTTGTAGGCTTAATGCCTGAAGCAAAGAAATTTGTCAATTCCCCTTTTTCATTGATGACATATTTGCAAAAATTCCAAGTGGGCTCTTTTTCATTCCAACCGTTTTGCGATTTATCACTTAACCATTGGTATAATTCACATTTACCTGCGCCTTTAACAACAACTTTCTCCATCATTTGGAAGGATACTCCGTAGTTTTTTAAGCAAAATGATGCGATTTCTGAGTTTGTTCCTGGCTCTTGTCCTCCAAACTCATTGGCAGGAAATCCCAAGATAACGATTTCAGGATGAGCCTTGTGAAATGCTTCCCAGTCCGCATATTGTGGCGTATAACCACATTTGGAAGCCGTATTTAGTACAACGATTTTCTTGCCTTTAAATTGGCTGAAATCAATTTCTTTTCCATCTATCCCTTTCATTTTGAATGAGAAGAAGTTCTTTGTTGCCGATTGTGTTACTTCCATAGGGCGTTCTAATGCTACTTTTTGAGTGAATGGCAAAGCCAAGGCAGTTAATAGCGATCCGATTTTCATAAGGCTGACGATCATGGTGATAAGTATTAAGAGGATGAGAATTTTAAATTTGTTTTTCACGTTACATACGTTCTGGTGCAACTATTCCTAATAACGCCAACGATGCTTTAATTGTTTCACCGGTTAAGGATGCTAAATTTAACCGAATGTTTCGGCTATCCGCATTTTCTTCATTTAAAATACTCAATTCATTATAAAATTTATTGAATTGCTTAGCTAAATCATAGGTATACTGGGCAATAACCGAAGGTGCATACTGCGCCGCTGCCTCTTGAATTTTCGATTTGTAATTACCTAGCAAGAAGATTAACTCTTGCTCGGATTCTGCTAATTCATACGATTTACCAGCAGTAATTTTCATATCAATTCCCATGCTTTCCGCTTTTCGAGTCATCGAACAAATCCTTGCATGTGTATATTGGATAAATGGCCCTGTATTTCCTTGAAAATCTATAGACTCTTCCGGATTGAATAACATGCGTTTTTTCGGGTCAACTTTCAATAAGAAATATTTCAAGGCGCCTAATCCCAACTGATTAAATAAGGCATTGGCTTCTTCCGTTGAGAATCCTTCAATTTTTCCCAATTCCAATGTTCTCGATTGCGCCGTGTTAACCATTTCAGCCATTAAGTCATCCGCATCTACCACAGTTCCTTCTCGTGACTTCATTTTTCCACTTGGCAAATCCACCATTCCATAGGATAGGTGATAATTACCTTCCGAGAAAGGTTTATTTAGTTTTTTGAGAATATGAAACAAGACTTCAAAATGGTAATCTTGTTCATTCCCCACAACATAAACGGAACGTTTGGCGCCAAAATCCTCATATTTCAATTGGGCCGTTCCCATATCTTGCGTGATGTAAACCGATGTGCCATCCCGACGCAAAACCAATTTTTCATCCAAGCCTTCTTCCGTCAAATCAATCCAAACGGATCCATCATCTTTTCTGTAAAACACACCCTGCGCTAAGCCTTCATCAACTAATTTTTTACCCAATAAATAGGTATTTGATTCTCGATAAATTTTATCAAAGCTTACCCCCATTTGAGCATAACTCTTCGCAAATCCATCGAATACCCAGGTATTCATTTGCTCCCAAAGGGCAATAACGCTTGGCTCATTTTGCTCCCAGGCTAATAACATATCCTGTGCCTTTAATAGGATAGGAGCTTGCTTTTTGGCCTCTTCCGGGTCTATTCCTTGTTGGACTAAAGTTTCAATTTCAACTTTGTAGGCTTTGTCAAATGCCACATAATATTTACCCACTAAATGATCTCCTTTTAAACCGCTTGATTCAGGAGTTTCGTCCTTGCCAAAGAGTTGGTAGGCCAACATCGATTTACAAATATGAATCCCGCGATCATTCACTAAATTCGTTTTAATCACCTCATAGCCCGCCGCGTCCAAGATTTGAGAAACAGAGAAGCCTAAAAAGTTATTACGTAAATGGCCTAAGTGTAAAGGTTTGTTGGTATTCGGGGAGGAATATTCGATCAGTACCTTTTCTTTTTTATCTGCCAATGTAAAAGGCTGTTCATCCTGATTAATTCCATTCAAAATTTCAACCCAAACCGCATCTTGTAAACTAAGATTCAGAAATCCTTGAACAACCTGAAATGCTTTGATTTTAGGGTTATTGGCCAACATATATTCACCCAAAAGCTGAGCAATTTGTGCCGGAGATTTGGCAGCTTGTTTCGTAAAAGGGAAAACGACAAAGGTGAAAGTCCCTTTAAATTCCTTTTTGGTTTCTTGTAAAACGATTTCTTGCGCATCGATTGAAAAAAGATGTTGAAGTCCTTCTTGTAAACTTTTTTGAATCGATTGTTGGATACCTAGCATGTTGAAATCAACGGGTTTAATGAAAATTAATGGCTACAAAGGTAGCCAATTAAGGCCAAACATTGACTTGCAAGGGGCATTTTTGACGAATTTAATCTTACCTTTGTGGCCATGACGTTAAATCTATATCATGATGCGATTACCTCCTTAAAATCAGGGGGTGTCATTCTTTATCCCAGCGACACGATTTGGGGATTAGGTTGTGATGTTCGCAATGACGCAAGTATTGAGAAACTATTGCAAATCAAACAAAGATCTGCAGAAAAAGGCTTAATTGTGTTGATTTCGAAGATTGAGCAATTGAATGAATATGTTGAGGAAGTGCCTGAAATTGCCTGGGATTTAGTGGATTTTGCTGAAGATCCTTTGACGGTTATATACCCCAAAGGGAAAAATGTAAGTTCCCATTTATTGGGTCCGGATGGTAGTATTGCCATTCGTTTGGTTAAAGATGTTTTCTGTAAAGGCTTGATTTATCGTTACCAACGAGGTATCGTCTCAACCTCTGCGAACATATCTGGTGAAGCTTCACCGGTGAATTTTGAAAGTATAGCGGGTTCTATCAAAGAACAAGTGGATTTTATATTGAAAAACCCCAACCCAACGAAGGGGAATAATAAACCATCCAAAATTGTCAAATTGGGCTTAGGTGGTGATTATTCATTGATTAGAGGATAAATGAAGACAGGGCAGGAGATCATTTCTGAAGATATTTTTCGTCGCATCGGGCTTGCTGCCGATCGCATTCAAATGGAATCCTATGTCGTAGGTGGATTTGTACGTGATTCCATTCTTGGTAGACCTTGTAAGGATATTGATGTTGTTTGCATCGGTTCGGGAATTGCCTTGGCGGAAGAAGTAGCTCGAGAATTTGATTTACCTGATCACAGTGTTTCGGTTTTTAAGAATTTCGGTACGGCCATGTTGAAGGTCGATGATTGGGATTTAGAGTTTGTAGGTGCTCGAAAGGAATCTTACCAACGAGATTCACGCAAGCCTATGGTCATGGAAGGCACTTTGGAGGATGACCAAAATCGGCGAGATTTTACGATCAATGCAATGGCAGTTCAACTAAATCAGGCGAATTGGGGAAAATTACTAGATCCCTTTAACGGGATTGCTGATTTGAAATCGAAAATTATCCGAACGCCACTAGAACCAGGAATTACGTTTTCGGATGATCCATTGCGGATGATGCGCGCGGTTCGATTCGCTAGCCAATTGGGTTTCGATATTTATCCGGAGACCTTTGAGGCCTTGCAAAAAGAAAATGAGCGCTTGGAAATTATTTCCATGGAACGCATTTCAGAGGAATTAAATAAAATTATTCTTTGTCAAAAGCCATCTTATGGCTTCCTGTTATTGGATGCATGCGGATTATTAGCCCGCATTTTTCCCGAGTTTATAAAACTCAAAGGGGTTGATACTGAAGAAGGGAAGGGGCATAAAGATAATTTCTATCACACCTTACAGGTATTGGATAATATTTCTCAACATACGAATGACCTTTGGTGGCGCTGGGCAGCGATTTTACACGATATTGCGAAGCCACAAACCAAACGTTTTGTCAAAGGGAAAGGTTGGACTTTTCATGGTCATGAGGAAATGGGTGCCCGTCAAGTTCCTTCGATTTTCAAGCGCTTGAAATTACCCTTGAATGAGAAAATGAAGTTGGTTCAAAAACTAGTTCGCCTCCATTTACGCCCTATTGCCTTATCGAAAGAGGAAATAACCCATTCTGCTTTACGCCGTTTGCTTTTCGAAGCTGGTGATGAATTAGAAGCTCTCATGACGCTTTGTAGGGCAGATATTACTTCCAAAAACGGGGATAAAGTGAAACGCTATTTGCGAAATTTTGACTTAGTTGAGGAAAAGCTTAAAGAAGTTGAAGCAAGTGATTCGATTCGGAATTTCCAACCCGTCATAACCGGGGAGATGATTATGCAGGTATTCGATATAGGTCCGGGAAAGGAAATTGGTTTGATTAAAATTGCTGTTCGGGAAGCTATTCTTGAGGGAAGTATTCGAAATGATTTTGAATCCGGTTGGCCATTAATGATCAAAGAGGGTGAGGCTTTGGGACTGCATCCCGTATTTTCACTCGAGGAATTTTTGAAATCAATTTCTTGATTTAAATTATCAGTTTTTTAGGCATGAAGCGCTTGTAGCTTTGATACATTTGGTGGTTAAATCTAACCACTATGAAACACGTTATTCGTAATATTCGCCGTTTGCGTTTGGATCGCGAACTCTCACAAGAGAATGTCGCTTTTAATCTTCAAATCTCACAAAGTAGTTATGCCAAGTTAGAATCCGGCCAATCTAGATTGAATATTGATCGACTATATCAACTAGCCGTTTATTTCAATGTACCAGTGGAAGAATTACTTAAAATGTAAACAGTCCCTAGTGAGGGACCGTTTGCATTTCTTCGAGTTTCTGTCGGATTCGATTCCCGATGGTCTCAATAGCTTTTGTGAATAATTCAGGGACAATCTTCTCGATTTCCTCTGCCGGGAGATTATCGGGCACTTTTAGATATAGGACTTTAAAGTGACCATTAATCTTGAGTTGAACTCGCTTATTTGCGTCTTCGAAATCCTCTACTAGGTTGTTTCGGAATAGTTCTAGTTGGATTTTTATATCATCGATTGTATGTGTTTTCATGGGTGTAGATTTTTGGCGGGGCAAAGCCCCGCCTGTTTATTTAATAAAATTAAGGTCTTTAATGACGTTAAGCGCCCAATCAAAACCTTCTTTGAAGCCTTTTTTGAAATCATCAAACCAGCCTCCCCCTTGTATGTCCAGAAGCTCCTGTTCTGTGACACGTGTCCAATTCGTTGTCGTTTGCATGATTGCATTAAAGTAAAATGGCTAGTAAACCACCCGTGTAAATAACGGCAGCAATCACGACGGCGACTCCCGTGATAATCCCAAATGTTTCCCAGAAACCTCCACCATCTATATGGATTAGTTCCATTGAATTCAATTCTTGCATACCCCATGCGGACACAGGGAATAATTCTTGTTTCATGATTTTACATGTTTAAAGGGTTAGGTAATTAGATTATGTATTGCTCGAGCTGCGTGTTAAAATTACAATCATTTTGCCCCAATGATTATTCTATATTCAGGTAAGAAATTCGTAAATGGTTTAAAAAACTGATAATAAAAAAAAGGCCGCCTTGAGGGGCGACCTTTTTTGAAAAAAAAATACACTATTTCTATTACATGCGAATAAATAATTCGTCTTTTGAATAACGAACTTTGGCTGCATTCGCCATGTAATCATTCGCAGCGTCACGCTCGCCTACAGCAAGGATTAATACGGAATGTAATCCTTTGGCAGATAAATCCAATAACTCATCCAATTTCGCTGGAATAAATCCTTCCATCGGAGTAGTGTCGATTTTCAATTCTGCAGCAGCTGCTAAAGCTGTTCCCATCGCTAAATACACTTGACGTGCAGCCCAACTTGCTTGTACTTCTTGCGGTAAACGTAACATGGAACCCGCAATTGCACTGCGGTAATCCGTTAATGCTTCTACGGGAACATTGCGTGTTTCGGCAACCAATTGAATGAAAGAATCAATTTTAGCTTCAGTTACATCATTCCAAGCGGCAAAAACTAAGATATGTGACGCCTCTGTAATTTGCGGTTGGCCATAAGCAATGGGTTGAATTTGCGCGCGCAATGCTGGATTTTCAATTACAAACACTTGATAAGGTTGTAAACCGAATCCTGACGCCGAAAGACGAATCGCATCTAAAAGGCTTTCAATTTTATCCTCGGCTACTTTGTTGCCATTCATACGCTTGGTCGCATAACGCCAAGATAAATCATTAATTAAAGACATGTTGTTGATTTTTATATTAAATAATAAAGCCGAGATGCAGATTTACACCTCGGCCCTTAAGCGGATTAAATTATTCGCTAACTAAAGAAACAACTAATTTGAAGTCATCCATGATAGCTTTGTCACCAATTGAGTCAAAGAATTTCTTTGAACCGTATTGGATGTTGAAATCTGTACGATCAATTGTGATAGAAGCCTTAGCAGCTACCTTTCCTCCTTTTACTGAAATTTCAGCTGGGAAAGAAATTGATTTAGTGATTCCTTTGATTGTCAAATTACCCGTTACTTGGTTTCCTGCAATCTTCGTGATCACGAAAGTAGCTGTTGGGAATTTTTCGATTTCAAAAAAGTCACCTGATGTAATGTGCGAGATGAATTTTTGGTTGTAACCTGGATCTGTGATATCCAATGCCTTGATTGTTTTCAAGTCAATTGTGAAGTTTCCTCCTACTAATTTGCTGCCGTCTACATTCAAAGCACCAGTAGATATAGCTACTGTACCATTGTGCTTTCCTGTTACTTTCTCTGCATACCAAGCGATAGAGCTAGCTGCTGTGTTTACTTTCACTGCTTTAGGTGCTGCAAAAGTTGTGATGCTCAATACGAGCGCTGTCAAGATTAGGCTTACTTTTTTCATTTTATTAATTGTTTAATTGTTTGTAAATACATTTCTAAATTCATCCAAGATTTCATTCAATTGTTCCATCTTGACCGTGTTAATGCCTGCGAAGTTCTTTTCCCAAGCTATTTGTACTTGATCAATTTCTTCCAATAATGCCAATCCTGCTGGTAGAATCATCACGTCAACGGCTCTACGATCTTGCGGACATTCTCGTCTTAAAACTAATTTCTTCTCTAAAAGTTTGTCAACTAATCGGGAAGCATTGGACATTTTATCCATCATCCGTTCTGTGATTCCTAAAACGGTTATGGGATTGTTTTGTTGTCCACGCAAAATTCGCAATACATTGTACTGCTGAGCGGTTAATCCGAAGGGCTTCAAAAGTTCGTACTGTTGCTGCATCATCCAGTTGCCTGTAAATATGATATTTACAATCGCTTTGCTGGTTGGCGTTGTAAATCGACTTTGCTTTAAATCCTCTGAAATTCCCATGATTGAAATTTGATGTAGCAAAATTAAATGTAATTACATTAATTACAAATGTTTTTAAAATTTATTTTTCAAAAGGTCATATTAATATTCTATTTTTGGTCATGCAAGATTCATTTAGCCTTCAATTTCCATTTATTCTCGCCTCGAATTCGCCTCGTCGGAAAGAGATCTTAAATCAAGCCGGATTTCAGTTTTCGGTGTTGCCATCTGATGTGGATGAGTCCTTTCCTGTCGAAATGAGGCCTCAAGATGTCCCTGTCATGCTTGCCGAACGTAAAGCAAAAGCTTTGGTGGAGTCTTGTGAAAATGCCCTGATTTTGGCTGCAGATACGGTAGTGATTTTGGATGGTGAGATTCTGAATAAGCCTTTAGATAAGCAAGATGCACTTCAAATGCTTAAAAAATTGTCCGGTAAAACGCATGAAGTCGTGACAGGTATCGCTTTAGCTAATCCTCAAGGGATTGTAACGTCAGCTGATTCAGCCTTTGTTACGTTTAGAGAATTGGCCAATTGGGAAATAGAGTGGTATGTACGTGGTGGTTCTTCCTTAGATAAAGCAGGAGCCTATGGGGTACAAGATTTTATAGGTATGGCCGGAATTGAACAATTGAATGGTTCATTTTACACGGTGATGGGTTTGCCTATTTACCGCGTTTATGAATTGATTAAACCTTTCATTTTGGAATCTAAACAGATTCCTATGGGTATTTAAATCGAGAAGCTCTCTCCACAACCACATGTACGTGTTGCATTCGGGTTTTTGAATTGGAATCCTTTGCCATTCAAGCCATCTGAGAAATCGAGTTCTGTTCCAGCTAAATATAGAATGGATTTTTTGTCAACCATAACTTTAACACCCTTATCTTCGAAAATCATATCGCTCGCTTGAGGTTCTGATGCAAAGTCTAATTGGTACATCAAGCCTGAGCAGCCACCACCTTCCACGGCAACGCGAACGTTGAATGCTTCTGTTAATCCTTCTTTCTGACGAATTTCTTTAATGCGATTTGCTGCTATTTCTGAAATTGTGATCATGATTTCTGTCGTTTAGGTGGGACAAAGATAATCAAAAAAAAGATAAAATTTTATATTATTTAGAGTGAATCTAAATAAAGTGTGGTTTTGTATCTGATTAGGTTTTAATTTTGTGTTTCATTAGCCTTATTCAACAAGAACGATATGTTATCAATTAAAAATTTACATGCGCGCATCGGAGAAAAAGAAATTCTTCGTGGGATAAATCTGGAAATTAAAGCCGGCGAAGTTCATGCCATCATGGGACCTAATGGTTCGGGTAAATCAACGTTAGCGTCTGTGTTAGCGGGGCGTGAAGATTATGATGTAACAGATGGTTCAGTTGAGTTTCAAGGTAAAGACCTATTGGATTTGGCTCCTGAAGAACGCGCTGCTGAAGGTGTTTTCCTAGCATTTCAGTATCCAGTTGAAATTCCAGGTGTTTCTACGACTAACTTCATGAAGTCGGCGGTGAACGAAATTCGTAAATACCGTGGGGAAGAGCCTTTAGATGCCGTTCAATTTTTGAAAATGTTCAAAGAGAAAATGGCTTACGTAAACATCGACCAGTCCTTGTTGAGTCGTTCATTGAACGAAGGTTTCTCTGGTGGTGAGAAAAAACGGAATGAAATTTTCCAAATGGCTGTTTTAGATCCTAAATTGGCTATATTGGATGAAACCGATTCAGGTTTAGATATTGATGCCCTACGTATTGTTGCGGAAGGTGTTAACAAATTAAAGAGTCCAACGAACGCGACGATTGTTGTGACGCACTACCAACGTTTATTGGATTACATCGTACCCGATTTCGTTCACGTTCTTTACAAAGGCCGTATCGTTAAATCGGGAACGAAGGAATTGGCTCTTGAATTAGAAGAAAAAGGATACGATTGGATTATTTCGGCTTTAGTAGATTAACACATGGCAACTGATAAACTAGTAAGTATTTCCCTCGGGAAAGAAAAACAAGCGGCCATGGATCGTTTCTTGGCCAAAGGATTTCCAACCAATAAATGGGAGGAGTGGAAATACGCATCCCTAAAATCCTTAAATGACATCGATTGGAATTGGAATTCGTCAGAAACGCCTACGAATGCTCCTGCTACATCTTTAGAGGCATCACTCCAATTGCAATCGTTCAATGGGAAATTTACTACCGTTGGGTCATTGCCAAACGGCGTTGAAATTCTTGAATTTTCTGCTTTCGCACAACAAAACCCTGATTTCATTACTACATGGGAAAAGCGGAATCAAATCTTGGATCAAAACTCCTTATATGATTTGAATGATGCCTTAACGACGACACATCAAGTTATTTGGGTGAAAGCGGAAACTACATTGGCAAAACCCATTGTACACCAACTGTTGATAGATGTTAGCATTGCCTCAGCCATTCAAAGTAAATTGTTGATTTACATCGAAAAAGGAGCAAATGTCACTTGGTTCGATGATTTAAGATCCAATGCATCTTCAGAAACCATTCTTTCGAATTACGTTCAAGAAATTTGGGTGGAAGAATCCGCACATTTGACATTTGTCAAAACGCAAGATTTCGCATTGAAAACGACGCATGTTGATCATACGTTTATTTTCCAACAAGCTAATAGCCAAGTGGATATGTTCACTTTCTCCATCAATGGAGGATTTGTGCGCAATAACCTACATTTCTATGTGGATGGTGAAAATGTCCTTTCGAATTTGAATGGATTATATGTTCCAGGAAACAATGAATTTATTGATTCACACACGGTTGTAGACCATCGAAAACCCAATTCAGAATCGAACGAATTATACAAAGGCGTTTTGCTAGGTAATTCTACAGGTGTATTTAACGGGAAGATTTTTGTTCGTCCTGACGCGCAAAAGACCAATGCATTTCAATCCTGTAAAAATGTCTTGGCATCTGATAAGGCGACCATGAATACCAAACCTCAATTGGAAATTTGGGCGGACGATGTGAAATGTTCACATGGAACGACAACGGGTCAATTGAGCGATGAGGCCTTGTTTTACATGCGTTCTCGCGGTATTTCAGAAGAAGCTGCAAAGACCTTGTTGATGTTGGCATTCGTCCAACAAGTCATTGATAAAGTAGAAATACCTGAATTGAGAGAATCTATATCTGATCGGGTGGTAGCGAAAATACAACAAGCATTAGGGGTATAATCATGGCAGAGAAATTTGATATTGAGCAAGTAAGGAAGGATTTTCCCATATTAGACCAACAGGTCAATGGGGCTCCTTTGGTGTATTTTGATAATGCCGCAACGACGCAAAAGCCTCAATTGGTGATTGATGCGTTGAATCAATATTATACGCGAGACAATGCCAATATCCACCGGGGATTACACACACTTGCAGAGCGTGCGACAACGGGTTATGAATTGACTAGAAAGAAGTTGAAAGACTTCTTAAATGCGGAATCTACAGATCAAATTATCTTCACTTCCGGAACGACTGCTGGGATTAATTTAGTGGCTCAGACTTATGGTCGGGCTAATTTTTCCAAAGACGACGTAATTCTTGTTTCGAATTTGGAACACCATTCGAACATTGTTCCTTGGCAGATGATTGCCGAAGAAAAAGGAGCGGAGGTTCGAGTGATTCCTGTTGACGAGGCTGGCGTGTTGGATATGAAATCCTATGTGGAATTATTAGACACAAACCGAGTTAAGTTTGTTGCTGTAAACCATGTGTCGAATGCGATTGGAACGATTAACCCGATTGCCTATATCATCGAACAGGCGCATCGCGTAGGAGCTAAGGTTTTAATTGATGGAGCACAATCAGTTGCACATTTTGACATTGACGTTCAAGCGTTGGATATTGATTTTTTAGCCTTTTCTGCACATAAATTATTTGGTCCCACGGGGGTAGGTGTGTTGTACGGAAAACGTGCTTTGCTTGAAGCGATGCCGCCATATCAAGGTGGAGGAGAGATGATTAAGGAAGTGAGTTTTGCGGGGACTACGTATAATGAATTACCCTACAAATTTGAAGCTGGAACACCCAACATCGCGGATGTTTATGCCTTTGGTTTTGCTTTGGACTATTTGAAATCCTTGCCAAAGAATGCCGTTTGGGAACAAGAAAAAGCTTTGTTGGACTATGCGACAGAACAATTAATGCAAATTGATGGTTTACGTATCGTAGGTCAGGCACCCGAGAAAATTGCTGTAGTAAGTTTTGTGATTGATGGGGTACATCCACAAGACATCGGTGTTTTGTTGGACAAGTTTGGTGTCGCAATTCGCACGGGTCACCATTGTGCCCAACCGCTGATGGCACGTTATGAATTAGTAGGAACTTGTCGGGCGTCCTTCGCGTTTTACAATACCAAATCAGAGATTGATTTGTTTGTGAAAGCGTTGAATCGTACGATAACAATGTTGAGTTAATATGGCAACAATCAATGAAACCCAAGACGAGTTAATCGAAGAGTTTGGTCTTTTTGAAGATTGGGCAGATAAATACGAATACTTGATTGATTTGGGCAAGAAATTAAGTCCGATGAACGAAGCCTTCAAAACGGAGGAAAACGTCATTAAGGGTTGCCAAAGTAAGGTTTGGTTACATGCCGAAAAGCAAGGCGACCAAGTTGTCTTTTTTGCGGATTCCGAGGCGATCATTGTAAAGGGAATGATCAGTATGTTGATTCGCGTATTATCGAATCACACGCCGGCTGAGATTATGCAAGCTGATTTGTATTTTATTGATCAGATTGGGATGGCGCAGCATTTGGCCCAAACGCGTTCAAATGGTTTAGTTGCCATGGTAAAACAAATGAAAAATTATGCGGTTGCGTTCAATGCAATGGCTTAAGAAAATAGAAGCATGACGGAAGCAGAATTAAAAGAAGAAGTAGTAAAGGCAATTAAGACCGTGTATGACCCCGAAATTCCGGTGGACGTGTATGAGCTTGGGTTGATTTACGAAATCAAGATTTTTCCGGTGAATAATGTGTATATCTTGATGACCTTGACTTCGCCTTCATGTCCATCAGCGGAAAGTATTCCCGTGGACATCGAGAAGGCTATTCGGGAAGTGGAAGGTGTTGCGGAGGTTTCTGTCGAATTAACGTTTGATCCTCCATATTCACAAGATATGATGTCGGAAGTTGCCAAATTGGAACTTGGCTTTATGTAAGTGTGTTTAGCTAATTAAAATAGAAATAATATGTATCCAGAACATTTAGTACATCCCATGCGGATGGATATCGTAGCAGGTGGATTTCAAGAATTGAAGTCGGCCGCTGAAGTAGAAGAAACCATGGCAAAACCAGGTACAACCTTATTGTTCATCAACTCGGTTTGTGGTTGTTCAGCCTCTACTGCTCGTCCAGGTGTGAAAGCTGCGGTTGCGGCTTCTGCAAAGAAACCAACGAATTTAGCAACGGTGTTTGCGGGTGTGGATCAAGAGTCTACGCAAAAAGCGCGTGAATATACCTTGCCTTATCCTCCATCTTCTCCATCGATTGCCTTGTTCAAAGATGGCGAATTAGTTCACTTTGTAGAGCGTCATCACATTGAAGGCCGTTCGGCGGCTTTGATTGCCCAGCATTTAGAAGGGGTATTCGAAGAGTATTGTTAACAAAAAAGGAGCTGAGAGGCTCCTTTTTTGATTTTTGAAATAGCCGTTCTATGAACGGCTATACTTGTTTTACTGCTTCGGTGCACCACCCACAGCGCCAGACTCCGACGGTGTGTTTTTGGCCTTCTCAGCCATTTTTTTGGCAGCACCCTCGTAATCGCCCGCTTTGATGAAAGACATCTTCGTCAAGTCGATCGTTTTACGTGTTGCTTCTAAAATTTGTTCCGGTGTTAAGTTTTTCACCTTGTTCTCTAATTCCTCAGACCATTTTAAATTACGTCCCAAGTATAGATTGTTATTCAACGTTCCTACCAAAGCATTGTCTTGTGAACGCGTCACTTGTTTCGCTTGAATCCACGATTTCTTCGCCTCATCAATTTCTTTCTGTGTAAAGCCTTCCTTCAATACCTTCTCAATTTCCTCTTTGAAGGCTGCCTCTAATTTGGCAATATTCTCAGGAGCATAAATGGCGTACCCTAAGAAAGCTCCATTTTGATCCAAAGGACTCGCTGCAAATTGTGAACCTACGCCATAAGATAAACCTTCTTTCTGACGGATACGATTCATTAAACGTGAACTTAGTCCACTGCCGCCGCCCAACATATAATTGCTCAATTCTAGGGCAGCATAATTAGGATCCGAATCCGAGATTTTCAACGGCTGATAAGCTAAGAAGAATGCATTCGCTTTATCAGGTGTTTCGATCGATTTTACCTGACCACCATTTTCATGGAATTTATCAGGAATCCGTGTATAAGCCTTAGGTGATTTCCAGTCAGCTAATTCTGATTTTACGAATGTTTTAATGGCAGCCTCGTCAAAGTCCCCAACTACCGAGAAGGTTGCATTCGATGCGCCATAAAAACCTTTATAGAAAGCAATCGCCTCTTCTAATTTAGCCGCAGCATAACGTTCCGTTTGCTCCGCCATCGTTGGTTGGTAACGAACATCATTCTTAGGATAATGTCCAGAACGCCATTGTCCCAATACATCCATCGCTTTCGCTTGAGGCTCTGATTTTTGACCTTCAATCTGCGTCAAATTCTCTTGCTTCAATTTCTCAAATTCATCTGCTGGGAAGTTCGGTTGTTTCAAGGCTTCCGCAACCAGTTGCAAGGCTGGCAATAAATTCTCACGCGTTGTTTCAATTGATACATTCGCTTGACGTGCCTCTCCTGAAATCGAAACACGAGCTTTTAACTTATCCAATTCATCTTGGAATTGTTGGCGTGTATGTTTCGCTGTTCCTTTTGTCAACATATCTGCCGCTAAATCTGCTGCTGTTGCTGTTCCCAAAAGTGATTTTTCATCCCCAAAACGCAAGGTTAAACGTGCATAAACCGAATTTCCACGGGTTTTCTTTGGTAATAATGCCAAGGAAACACCTGCAATTTTCTCTGTCTTAGTACGCGCATCAATGTTGCTTGGAGATGGATCAAATGCCTCGCCTTCTGCAACAGCCGCCTTTCCTTTAAAATCTTTTAATACATCTGCCACATCTTTTGCTTCCGGAATTTCAGCACGGTCAGGTTTTTCTGTAGGATAGAAAATACCGGATGTGCGATTCGCCGACTTGAAGTATTTGGCTGCCACACGTTGAACATCAGCTGCAGTTACCTTTTCTAATTGGTTTCTTGTGTGGAATAACAAGCGCCAGTCACCTTGAGCAATGTATTCAGATAAACCCACACCTACACGCTGAGCATTATTCAATAATAACTCGATGTTTTTGATGCCTTTTGTTTTGATGCGATCTACCTCTTCTTGAGAAGGTGCTTGTTTAGCAAATTGCTCAATCGTTTCAATCATGATGTTCTTCACAGAATCCACCGATTTACTTTTCAATACCTCCGCACCAAAATACACCAAACCAGGCTCTTTTAATTGCATCGTATATCCAAACTGACTCGAAGCTTTTTTCGTATCAATTAAGGCTTTGTACAAACGACCTGATGGGGCATCTGTCAACAAATCAACCAATACATCGCAGGCAATGAAATCTGGGTGTAAGCCTGAAGGGATGTGATATGCCATGCCTACTTGTTGAACATCACCCACCCGACGTAAAGTCACTTCACGTTCCCCATCTTGTGTCGGCTCTACTGTGAAAGTTGGGGTTAAAACACGCTCAGGACGTGGAATGATACCAAACTTTTCGTTGATTAACTTCAATGTTTTGATTGGGTCAAATTTACCTGCGACTAATAACACGGCATTGTCCGGTTGGTAATACTTACGGTAATAGGCCTGTAAATTCTCAATAGGCACTTTTTCGATGTCCGAACGGGCACCAATGGTTGAGTTTCCATAGTTATGCCATAAAAATGCTGTTGATACAACGCGCTCCATTAAGATGGAACCAGGATCGTTTTCTCCCATTTCAAATTCATTGCGAACCACGGTCATTTCTGTTTCTAATTCGCTTTTGGAGATGCGTGAATTGATCATCCGATCAGCTTCCATGTCTAACGCCCAATCTAAATTCTCATCGGTAGCTGCAAAGGTTTCAAAATAGTTTGTACGGTCTAACCAAGTTGTACCATTGAATTGCGCACCGTGGTCGGAGATTTCTTTGGCAACTTCTTTGTGTTTTTCCTTGGTTCCTTTAAAAACCATGTGTTCCAATAAATGGGACATGCCCGTTTCGCCATACCCTTCGTGGCGTGAGCCCACTAAATAGGTGATGTTTACGGTAATCGTTTGTTTCGATGGATCTGGGAAAAGCAACACTTTCAATCCATTCGCTAATTTGTATTCCGTAATTCCTTCAGCCGCAGTGACTTTTTCAGGAATAGGTAAGGATTTAGGCTTTTGTTGGGCAAAAACTTGCATGCCAAGGCAGAAGATTGCCAAACCCGTGTAGAGTAGTTTTTTCATGTGAAAAATTTATAAATTTTACGAATTTAATGAAGTTCGTTTTTCGTGCACATCCTTTTGGATGAGTGGCAGAAAATCGGGGCAATTGGAATGATTATTTTTTGTATTGCTGGATTAACTTGAAAATCGCCTTTTGGGTTTCCAAATTTGGGAAATAATCGAAAATAAGCACATGCTTATCGTAGTCAAGCATTAAGCCTGTTTCTAAGAAATGAAATGCCTCTTTAAATTGGGCAGCTTTGATTAAAAAGATGGCTGAACGATAGTATAATTCGGCCTCTTCGGGTAATTCATCAATGGCGGAAAGCATGATGTCGGCCGACTTCTCATAATTCCCTAATTCAAAGTGCATTTGGGCCCATTTAACCCACGTAGGGGCAAAAAAGGAGTCGAGTTCGATGGATTTTTGGAATGCTTCATCTGCGGAAATTGAATTCCCCAAATAAGCTTCCACATCGGCTAATCCTGTCCAATACAAAGGATTTGTCTCGTTAAGTTTGATCGCTTTTTTAAGGAAATGCAAGGATTCAAACCACTTGTCTAATTCCGTTAAACAAACGGCTAAACCGTAGTAACCTTCATCCCAAAGTGGATCAATTTTGACTGCATCTTTGTAAAAAGTTAAGGCCTCATTGAATTGTTTTTGGCGTTCTAAACTGGCGCCTAAACAGCAATAAAGTTCTGGGTTCGGCTCATCGTGTTGCAAGCAGAGTCGGTAAGCTTCTTCTGCCTTCACATATTCCTCCAAATTCATGTAGGTATTACCTAAATTGAACAGGGACGAGGCAAAGGTCGGTTCGATGGCTAATGAATATTCATAGGCATCGATGGCTTTTTCGTATTTCTTTTGTTTGGAATAGGCTATCCCTAAATTATACCAAGCTGTAAAGGAAAATGGATCTTGATCGATGAATTTTTCATAATAGGGGATACTCTCCTCAATTTTGCCAATTTCATCAAGGGCATTCGCTAATTCGACAAGTGCATTTTCATTCTCTGGGTTGTGTTCAAGCGATTTTTTGAACATGTCTACGGCTTCACGGGGTTTTGGCCACGTTAAATAGCAAAGTCCTAAACGGAAATAAACATCATCTTTTTCCTCCGCATATTCTAAAATGTGTAGAAATATTTCCACAGCTTTTTCGTGTTGCTTCAATTGGCTCAATAGCGAACCTTTAACCATCAATAAATCCAGGTCGGTAGGGAAGAGCAACATCGCGTTTTCAATCAACTCATAACCTGCCTCAGCCTGTTGCATTTCACCCAATATTTGGGCTTTCAGTGTGATTAACTCGAGGGTATAAGGGAAATGCTCTAAACCAATGTTGCAGGCTTTTAAGCCCTCATCAAATTTCCCTTGAATGAAATAATGCTCCGCTATTTGCTCCAATGTGTCCAAATCAAAGAATGAATTTTCATCCTCATTGAGCATTTTCTCGAAGCGTTTTAACGAAGATTGGATATCCTCCTTATGGTCATCAAATTCTGGATCCAGCATCTAGGAAATTTGGGTTGGAATAGGTTCTAAATTACGAATTGTTTTTTAATAAACAGCCTTTCAGTGTACTTTTGTTCCAAACCCATATTTGAATGCCACAGCCGCGCGCGATTATTGATTTAGGAACGAATACCTTTCAGCTTTTGATTGCTGACCAAGACCCTACAAATGGTCAGCTGCAGCTATTGTATGAGGATCACCGCCCCGTGGGATTAGGTAAAGGCGCCATGGAAACAGGCTTTTTACAGTTGGACGCCATGGCAAGAGCCCTCGAAGCTTTGGAACGATTTCTTTGGCATGCGCAAGACAAAAACTGTGTTTCGATTCAGGGAATTGGAACGAGCATTCTACGGAATGCGCGTAATGCCTCGGGGTTTATTGATTTGGTGGAGAGCCAATTGGGCATACCCATCGAAGTGATTTCTGGAATTCAAGAGGCGGAATATATTTTTCAAGGTATTCGTCATTCTTTGCCTGAGCCCTGGGGTGCCATTTCTCTGGTGATGGATATTGGTGGAGGTAGTGTGGAATTTATTCTCTTTCGAGGCCAAACGATTTTATTTAAAACAAGTCTCGAATTGGGCGGGTTAAAATTGCAATCGCTTTTCCAAAAAGAAGGTGAATACCATTCGGATTTAGACAAAGATTTAGCGATTTATATTCAATCAGGCTTACAAAGCTTATATGAGGCTTGTGAGCTACATCAGCCTCAAAGACTTATTGGGGCGGCAGGAGCCTTTGAAACCTTGGCCGATATCCAATTGGCCCAAGGTCATTTATTGCATATTGAAAAAGCCAATCAATTAGATTTGACTGCATTTTATGCATTAATGGACCAGATGGCCTTGCTGACTGTTTCGGAAAGGCAGGGGATTCCGGGGATGAAGGCATTTAGAGCTAGCATGTTACCATATGCCAATCATTTGATAGCACAGGTCTTAGGCAAGACTTCAATCAAGGAGTTGTGGATGTCCATGTACAGTCTTAAAGAAGGTTATTGGTACAGCATTCAATAATTATTTCAATAAATGCGGGCTATTTTTTTGAAAAAGACAATATTTTTGGCCAACTTTAAGTTTATATTAAATCATTAAAATTTTCAACAAAGCTATATGTCTTCACATCTTAATTTTATTCTGTTAGATGCTGTTCAAGTCGAGGAATTCACTGTTTTAAGTTTATTGGAAAAAGGGGGATATGTCATGTATCCAATTTTATTCTTGTTTACGGCTGCCTTGTTTTTGTTCATTGAGCGTTACTTATACATTCGTAAGACATCACGTATTGATGAGAATTTTCTTCATAACATTAATGAATTGCTTTTAGCTGGTAATATTCAAGGTGCTGTAACATATTGTAAGAATTCAAAATTCCCAATCGCTAATTTGCTAGAGCGTGGTTTAGGGCGTTTAGGTTCACCCATTCGTGACATTGAAGATGCGATTGAAAACAAAGCGAAGTTGGAGATTTATAACATGGAAAAGAACTTGGGTATCTTAAGTTCGATTGCACGTATTGCACCTATGTTCGGTTTCTTGGGAACTGTAACGGGTATGATTCGTACATTCCACAATATCTCGACCTCAAACAAGATTGAAATTTCAACGATTGCATCGGGTATTTATGAGAAGATGGTGACATCTGCATCGGGTTTGATTGTGGGTATCATTGCTTATGTCATGTATACTTTGTTGACTACGATGATAGATCGTTCGATTAACAAAATGGAAATTGTAGCGATGGATTTCATCGACTTGTTACACAAGCCTGCTAATAAAAAATAAATTATCCTATGAATTTTAGAAAGCGCGAACGAGAAGCATCGGAAGTAGAAACAGGCGCCCTAGCGGATATTCTATTTTTTCTATTGATGTTTTTCTTAATGATTTCGACCCTAGCGTCTCCGGATGCGATTCGTTTATTGTTACCAAAAGCTGATTCAACGAAAGTTACTCCGCCGGTTGTAGAGTCGATTCGAGTTTCAGTAGATGCGAACAACAACTTCTTTATCGATGGAAATGCTCAACCATTTGCCCTAGATCAAGTTGATGGTCAATTGAAAGAAATTTTAAAAACGAAAAAAGCCAATTCTTTGATTATCTCGATTGATAAATCAAGAACGGTTCAGGATTTAACGGATGTATATGATTTAGCTGCTAAAAACAACCTTTCGATGGTGATGGCAGCCGAAAAGAAAAAGTAAAATGGAAGGCTTTGTCATCATAGCCCTCAAATCAATAGCCGTCTACGTGTTCATCGTGGCGGCTATTCGTCTTTTTGGGAAGAAAGAGTTTGCGCAATTGTCGGTCGTGGATTTAGTTTTCATCTTGTTAATCTCTAATTCCGTTCAAAACGCGATGGTGGGAACAGATACTTCACTTTTTGGTGGATTATTTGCTGCCTTTGCCTTATTTGCCTCTAATTTTATTTTTAAAAAACTCGAACTAGCTTTCCCGGGTTTGAGTAAAGTTGTAGAGGGGGAGCCCGTTGTATTGGTATATCAAGGAAAGGTGATTGCTGACGGCTTAGCGAAAGCATCCTTGAATGAAGAGCAATTGAATGCGGCCATCCGTGAGCATGGGATATTGAAATTGGAGGAAGTGGATTTAGCTGTTTTTGAGGTAGATGGGAATATCTCGGTGATGTCAGAAAATTATCAGAAAATTTCGAAAAGAAAGCGGAAAGGACATAAGGTTCTTGGGGGAAATACGGCTTAAACTAGTATATTTGTAGAATTACTTGGCTGTTTGTAGAGTCAAGAATCATTTCATTTTCTTTTCTGATGGAAAAAATTTTAAAATTCGGTGGTACCAGTTGTGGGAGCATTGCGAGTATCGAATCCGTTTTGGCAATTATCGAAGCCAATCATCAAGTAAAATCTTCATTCGCCGTTGTTTTCTCTGCCATGGGTGGAGTTACGAACGTTTTATTAGCCGCTGGATCTACAGCTGCAAGTAAGAAGACGCTTGATCATACAATCATCGAAGAAATAGAGGCGCGTCATTTCGAAGTAATTCGTCATTTTATTCCTGTAACAGCTCAATCGCAAGTTATTGCTCAGATTCGCACCTTGGTGAATGAATTACGTGACGTACTGAAAGGAATCAATTTAATTCATGAGATTTCGCCCAAAACATCGGATTTACTAGTGAGTTTTGGAGAACGACTTTCTACAGCCCTAATTGCAGCAATTCTGGAACAGCGAGGCTTACCTGTTCGTTTTTTAGATGCGCGTGAGGTGGTGAAAACCAACAGTCATTTTGGTAAAGCTGAGGTTCGTTTTGAAGAAACCAATGCATTAATTCAAGCAAATTTTGCAACTCATCAGGGTGAAATTGCCCTTATTACAGGTTTTATTGGTTCCAATGACGCGGGCGAAACGACAACCTTGGGTCGTGGTGGTTCCGATTATACAGCATCCATTTTTGGGGCAGCTTTAGCGGTACAAGAGATTGAAATATGGACGGATGTCGATGGTATGATGACTGCTGACCCACGTAAAGTGGCTGCCGCATTTACGATTCCATCCATCTCATATGCGGAAGCCATGGAGTTGACCCATTTTGGTGCGAAGGTTATTTATCCGCCTTCACTTCAGCCTGCCTTTGCGAAAAATATCCCGATTCGGGTATTAAATACATTTAATCAAGCTTTCGAGGGAACTGTCGTATCACGCGTATCTTCACCGAGTCCGTATATTATTACTGGTATTAGCTCCATTGATGAGTTGGCGCTCGTAAATGTTCAAGGATCCGGGATGATCGGTGTGGCGGGTGTTTCTGCAAAACTCTTTACCGTATTGGCAAAAGAGAAGATTTCCGTGGTATTGATTTCACAAGCATCATCGGAACATTCGATCTGTTTCGCGATTGATCCGCAAGTGGCTTCCAAGGTAGATAAGATTTTAGCCAAAGAGTTCGCTCAAGAGATTGCTTCTGGTGATATAGAAGGAATTGATATCCAACAAGATTTATCGGTGATTGCGGTTGTAGGTGAGGGGATGCGTAAGCATACGGGTGTGAGTGGCCGTTTATTCTCTGTTTTAGGTAAAAATGGAATTAACATTGTTGCCACGGCACAAGGTAGTTCTGAGTTGAATATTTCCGTTGTTATTGAGAAGAAAGACCTTTCTAAGGCCTTGAATGTCATTCATGAGACCTTCTTCTTCTCACAAATTAAAACCTTGAACCTGTATTTAGTTGGAGCTGGTTTGATCGGTAAAACCTTGTTAAACCAATTGGTTGGGCAAGAGCGCTATTTAGAAAAATACAAAGGCCTGCGCATCCAATTAGTGGGTATTGCAAATTCACGTAAACAACTGATTAACCCTGCAGGTATTCCAATCGATCAAGCCATTGAGTTACTGGATTCCATAGGTGTTTCGGCTTCACTGGATCACTTTGTAAGTGAAATCAAGCATTTGAACTTGCCGAATTCCATTTTTGCAGATTGTACGGCGAGTAAGGAAATACATCAATATTATTTAGGCCTTTTTGAAGCGAACGTTTCGGTGGTCACACCGAATAAGGTTGCTAATTCAGGGCCATACGAGCAATATGCGGCTTTGCACCAAACAGCTTTAAGCAAAGGAGTGAAGTTTATGTATGAGACGAATGTAGGGGCGGGTTTACCCGTGATTAATACCTTGCAAGGCTTGATTGCATCAGGTGATCGCTTCGAGAAGATTGAAGGAATTCTTTCAGGTACCTTGTCATTTCTATTTAATCAGTTTGTTCCTGGGAAATCCTTTGCTGCTGTATTGCGTGAAGCAAAAGCCAAAGGCTATACAGAACCCGATCCTCGGGAAGATTTGAGCGGTATGGATGTGGCACGGAAGATTTTGATTCTGAGTCGGGAGATTGGATTGAAACTAGAGTTTGCAGATATAACGATTGAAAAAATCATCCCTCCAGCATGCGAGGCAGCGCCAACGGTCGATGCGTTTTTTGAGGAATTAGATAAGGCGAATGCTTATTTTGAAGCTTTGGTCAATGAAGCATACGCAGAGAAAAAAGTGCTTCGTTACATTGCTAAATTAGAAAATCAGAAAATTTCAATTGGTTTACGTGCGGTAGGTGCTGATCATCCTTTCTATCAAATGGATGGTGCGGATAACGTAATTGCCTTTACGACAAAGCGTTACCATGATCGTCCTTTGGTAATTAAAGGGCCTGGTGCAGGTGCTGAGGTAACAGCTTCGGGTGTTTTTGCTGATATTGTTTCAATTGGTAGCTATTTATCTTAACATGGAAAGTATTCGCGTATATGCCCCAGCAACGGTTGCCAATGTAGCTTGTGGATTTGATATTTTTGGATTTGCAGTGAATCGTCCGGGTGATGAAGTTGTCTTGACAAAAAAATCGACCCCAGGGATTGTAATCAAAGAAATTACCGGTGATGAAGGTCGCTTGCCTAAGGAAGTTGCCAAAAATACGGCAGGGATTGCCATCTTAAAATATTTGGAATTTATCGGCCAGCCCGATCAAGGTTTTGAGCTTTCCTTGCATAAAGATATGCCCTTGGGATCTGGTTTGGGTTCTTCTGCAGCTTCTGCGGTAGCAGGTGTTTTTGCTGCCAATGAATTGATGGGGAAACCCTTAAGTCAAAAAGATTTATTGCCTTTCGCGATGGAGGGTGAGCGTGTGGCATGTGGTTCAGCGCATGCGGATAACGTGGGCCCTAGTTTATTAGGAGGCTTTGTCGTGATTCGTAGCTATGATCCTTTGGATATTATTCAATTACCTACGCCTTCGGATTTGTATGCAAGTATCGTTCATCCGCAGATTGAAGTGAATACCAAAGATGCACGTCGGATCCTTGAACGTGAGATTACCTTGGGTAAAACGATCACGCAGATGGGGAATGTGGCGGGTTTAGTGGCGGGTTTATTAACGTCGGATTATGATTTAATTGGTCGTTCTTTGGTCGATGTGATTGTCGAGCCTGCACGTTCTATTTTAATCCCTCAATTTCACGAAGTGAAAGCGGCTGCGCTACATGCTGGCGCATTAGGTTGTTCTATTTCAGGTTCTGGGCCGTCATTATTTGCCTTATCGAAAGGGGAAGAAACTGCGAAATTGGTCGCTAAAGTAATGTCTGATGGCTTTAATGCTGTTGGTATTGGGTCTGAGGCCTATGTTTCACAAATTAACCAACAAGGCCCGATGATTCGTTAGGCTTTGGGATGAGCTTGTTTGTAAATTTCCTTCAGCTTTTCCATCGAATTATGTGTGTAGACCTGTGTTGCAGCTAGATTTGCGTGCCCCAATAATTCTTTGATTGCATTTAAATCGGCTCCTCGATTTAATAGATGAGTTGCATAGCTATGGCGCAACACGTGAGGCGAAAGCTTTTCTAAGGTGCTTACTTCTCCTAAATATTTCTTGACTAAGCGTTGGATGAACATCGGATAGCAGGGCTCTCCCTTGTCGGTGAGTAGTAAATATGGGCTCTGAAAGGGATTCAGCGCTTGATATTGCTTCACGAGTTCTACGAGTATCCCAGGCATCGGAATAATGCGTTCTTTATTGCGTTTCCCGATAACCCGTAGGGTTTTCGCGGATAAGTTAACTTGTTGGAGCGTCAACTGAATCAATTCCGCCAAGCGCATTCCTGTCCCATATAGTAACATTAAAACGAGTTGGTCGCGTACCTCCTCAAATGTATTTTTAGGAATTTCTTGTTGGGCGAAGACCTGTTCCATCTCTGATTCTCGCAGGTATGTGGGCAATGATTTACTCGTTTTTACCATGCGAATCGTTTGCATGGGATTGTCGGTCACATCTCCTCGACGCTGTAGATACTTATAAAAAGTGCGAAGTGTAGCAAGTTTCCTGTTAATGGAGCGATTTTGTATGCCTTGATTGGATAATGCCACAAGCCAAGCACGAATCGTGTGGCTTTTGATTTGATTGACAAGCAGGTTTTCTGGGGCAAGGAAATCGAGAAATTGAAGGAGGTCAATTTCGTAGGAACGAAGCGTTAAAGGACTTAATCGCCGTTCTACTTGTAGGTGCTGTAAAAAAAAATTGACTACTTCGCGATTCATAGATCGAAAGTAGTCAATTCTAGGAAAAATCGAAACAAACTAGTTGTTGATATTTCCGTATGTCTTTTGCTTATAAGCAGCACGAATCATTTCCGTACGACGAGCGATTGATGGTTTTTCAAAAGCAGATCTTCTACGTAATTCTTTAACTACACCTGTTTTTTCAAACTTCTTTTTAAAGCGCTTAAGGGCTTTATCAATTGACTCGTTCTCTTTGATCGAAATAATTAACATGTATTTTTTCCTTTTTGAATTAAAATGTTCGCAAAGATAAATTTATTTTTTTGATTGTGCAAGTAGTCTTTTGGAATTTTATGAGTGAAAATGTCCTATTTTTGTAGTTCATTTTAAAACTATTGTATGTCGGAGTTTTCACGGACAACTGTCACGGCCGCTTTAATCTATGCGAATGGTCCAATTCACATTGGACACTTAGCAGGATGTTATTTGCCAGCTGATATTTATGTGCGCTATTTACGTTTAAAGAAGCAGGATGTTATTTTTGTTTCCGGTACGGATGAGCATGGAGTGCCTATTACAATTAAGGCGCAAAAGGAGGGGAAAACGCCGCAAGAAGTGGTTGATTACTATTATGCGAACATCAAAGCTTCTTTCGAAGACTTTGGTATTTCCTTTGATATATATGGCAGAACATCAGATCCTGTGCATCACAAGATGTCGCAAGATTTTTTCTTGCATTTATACAAGGAAGGGAAATTTATCGAAGAGGTAACGGAACAGTATTATGATGAGGCTGCGGATCAGTTTTTAGCAGATCGTTACATTACGGGCGAATGTCCCAAATGTCATCAGCCGGGTGCTTATGGGGATCAATGTGAGAAATGTGGATCGTCGTTGTCACCTACAGAATTAATCAATCCAAAGTCATCATTAAGTGGCGCTTCGCCGATTTTAAAAGAAACCAAAAACTGGTTTTTACCTTTGGATCAATGGCAAGGAGCATTAGAAGATTATGTGAATGCGCATCCTGAATGGAAGCCAAACGTTAGTGGCCAAGTTAAATCCTGGTTGCAAGATGGTTTACGTCCCCGTGCCATGACCCGTGATTTAAGTTGGGGTGTGCCTATTCCATTACCCGATACGGAAGGGAAAGTGCTTTATGTATGGTTTGACGCACCGATCGGATATATTTCTATGACAAGCCAATTAACGGCGGATTGGGAGAAGTATTGGAAGGCAAAGGATAGTCGGATTGTACATTTTATTGGGAAGGATAATATTGTTTTCCATTGTTTGATATTTCCAGCTATGTGCATGGCGCATGGAGAATTTCAATTAGCGGACCAGGTGCCGGCGAACGAATTCATGAACCTGGAAGGGGATAAGATTTCAACCTCGCGTAATTGGGCGGTCTGGTTGCATGAATATTTGCAGGATTTCCCAGGTAAGCAAGACGTATTGCGTTATGCTTTAACAGCTTCAAGTCCGGAAACCAAAGATGCCGACTTTACATGGGCCGATTTTCAGACCAAAAACAACTCGGAACTCGTAGCGATTTTGGGCAATTTTGTGAATCGGGCTTTTGTGTTGATTGATAAGAATTTTGAAGGTATTGTGCCTGCAAAGGCTGTTGGAACAGGTTTGGAAGAAGATATCAAGCAAGCATTAGCTGATATACCGGCGAAGTTAGAAGCTGCTTTAGCGAATTACAAATTCCGGGATGCTTTGGTGTTGGCGATGGAAATCGCGCGGATTGGTAATAAGTATTTAGCTGATGCGGAGCCATGGAAAATTATCAAAGAAGATCAAGAGAAGGCAGGTACTGTTTTGAATTATGCAGTACAATTGGTGGCTCATGCCTCTGTTGCCTTGGAACCCTTTATTCCATTTACGGCTGCTAAGTTAAGAATAGCTTTGGGAATTCAAGAAGCTGATTGGTCGACAATTGGTGATTTTGAATTAATCCCAACGGGTCAAAAACTGGCCAATCCTGGATTATTATTTGAGAAATTAGAAGACAATGTAATTCAAGCACAGGTTGATAAATTAAAGCAAACGAAAGAAGCGATGGAATTAGCGAGTAAGCAAGTGAATCCAATTAAGGAGACCATTGATTTTGAATCATTTACTAAGATGGATTTGCGCGTGGGGCACATCACTGCGGCAGAGAAAGTGGAAAAGAGTAAAAAGTTATTGAAATTGGCTGTGAATGATGGTCAAAAAGAGCGTACGATATTAAGTGGTATTGCTGAGCATTTTGAGCCAGCGGATGTAATAGGTCGACAAGTTTGTTTCTTGGCAAATTTGGCCCCACGCAAAATAATGGGGCAGGAGAGTGAGGGGATGATCCTGATGGCGGAGGATGCAGATGGTAGTTTAGCCTTTATGCAGCCGAGTAAAGCGATTTGGAATGGGGCTTCCATAAGCTAATAGCTTACCAGATTGATCAAATAAAAATAAGGCCAGAAGAAACTTCTGGCCTTATTTGTTTAACCTCTAAACCTATTTAACTATGAAAATTTATACAAATATAGATGTTTTGTTTGAATAATATGAGTTTAATGCAAAAAAATAAAAAAGGCGCCATTAGAAACAGCGCCTTTTTTGATTACCTCTAAACCTATTTAACTATGAAAACTACTTACAATCTAATTTTGAAATACAACGATCAAATCTTGATTTTGTTCTGTTTCGTTGTTGAAATCTGCCTCAATTTTTGGCTCAATGGCTAAAACAGACCAAATCGCATTAATTGCTTTCGCAGATTTATTAATTTCTTTAACCCAATTATTCGTTTTTTCATCCGAAACACCTGCCTGATTTACAATGGATTGAACTGTCTCGTTGAAAAGAGCTTGTTCCGCCTTGCTAGCTTTTAAATAAGCCGACTGGTTGTTTTGGTAATTCTCTAAAATCGAAATTGTTAAACTTGCTGATGTGGATGCGTAAGCTCCTACAAAATCTTTCTTTATCAAGGACTGAATAACTTCAGATAGGGTTTCTTTTTTGTGTGACAATACTGTTGTCGACGCATCTACATTTGATGCCGTTCCGCTCGCTTTTACCGCTGTTGCTGTTAGGCTTAGTCCTACTAAAACGCTAACCATTAAA
>JACCDY010806845.1_pt1 | contig 74814 bp, 73 predicted proteins | sample 7446391 | NCBI WGS metagenome assembly JACCDY01 (sample SAMN15323451, study PRJNA562643) | freshwater metagenome | isolation source: river surface water | place: USA:Blue River Watershed | collected 2017-08-18
AATACATTTTTAAACATGTATAATAATCGTTTACCATTCTTTTTAGTAGGAATGTATAATATACCAATATCATATTCTTATCAAAAGAATATTTTTAAGGAAAATCAAAAGCATGGTGTTTTTCCTCCAGATGCAAATATGCTTACTGTGACAAATGATGATGCACATGTTATATTATCAAAAAAAAAATCAAAACCAATTATTCCAGATTTTGATGCAGTACATCAACAATTATTTAATAATTCTGATAATCTTATGCAAAGAGAAATGTTTATGAGAAGTGGTAGTATTAAACAAAAAGAATTTAATTTAAAAGATATTTTTTCAAAATTAGATACAACTAAGAAAAATTTTTTAATTATTGATGCATGTAGAACTTTAATAGATCCATTGCTTAGTGGCCCAGAATTAGGATTAAAAAGACGTATGAGTATATTGACACGAAAATTAGAACCAAATTTAAATCTTGCTACATTACAACAAAAAAATCCAGTTTCAACACTAAATATTGAATATTTAATAGAAATAAAAGAAGAATTAGATAGATTATTTGTATTAAAAACAAATGAATTTAAAGAAACTCCCTCTAAATTAGAAATGTATGATATAGAAACATTAGATGATACAATATATTTAATAAATCGTATAATTACTACAGGAATTGTTAATGATAATGATTTAAAAATATTATTGGAATCAATTAATAAAAATTATATAAAATTAAATAAAGATTTTATGAATTTTCTATCTGTATCAGACTCTTAAACGTTTTTGATATATTGTAATAATAAATATAATAAAGATTACATATTATATTTATTATTTTAAAATTATATTTTCTTACCATTCACTTGAATTAGTTTCAGGTGGAGGTAAAGGAGTCGCCGCTTTCACAATTTTTCTTGTTCGCGATCTAGACTTTGATCTGGATTTTGATCGGGCGCGAAGAGAACCCGCTTTGCCGCTTCTCTGAGCTACAACTTCGTTGTCGCGAAAACGCCGTGTAACATCTTTGACCTTAATTAAAACAATCCTATAACTACGAATCTTCAGAACATGAACTTCCTCAAATGCTGCAACCTCTTTGAAACGGAACATATTGTAATTGAACGGCAATTTTAAAACAATATATTCAGGTCTCCAAGAGGCAGTAGGGCCAACAACCTCATCTCTTAGAAATAAGTCTAAACGTCTCCTATCTTTCCCATGACCAAGATACAAATCCAATTGCTTCTTCAATTTATAATCAGGGCCACCCCAAGGAGGATCCAAATATAATATATTTACCGGAAACTCGCTGAAGATCTTCATTGTATCACCATGATGGAGATGAACATTGTCCAAATTGTATAGCGCTACATTGTGCTTCAGTGCCTCAAAATTATCTTTATCCAGTTCAATAGACTGTACTTCTTTAAAATGCAGACCAAATAGAATTGTATCACCGCCAATATTACCTGTTCCATCCATAATACTGTATTTCTTCAGACTTCCAAGATGTTCCTTTAAGAAATCTATTGTCTTCTCACCATCAGCACGCTTTGTATATGAATACACTCCTTCTTCCGTAACTTTTATATCTTTCATATTGACTCCTTCTTTTAAAGGAAATTGCGGCAAAGATCCCATCCTACCGTAATAAATATTATTGTGTTACTTGACGACGTCTGCGATTACTAGCAACCTGAATATGACCAGAAGCTGATGCAATATTTAATGTAATTGTATTTGCAATCACTGTAGGACTTACGCGTGCTTCTGTGTTATTTTGTGAAAAACCTTTACGCTTTTCAAAGTTACGCAGGAATAAGAGACGTGGTACTGGAAGTCCATTCATATAATCACGAACTATCGCCATATTAACTGTACGTCCTGCGGGCTTCAATTCACCAACAAATTGACCATGAATAGCCGATAAATGTGGTTGATAACGACGCTCAGTCTCATTAAATTCCTTAGAACGTTCCTTGAATACTGCACAATACAACTTGAAGATCTCCTCAGTCTGAGAACGAAGCCATTTTTCATGTTCCCAATAACGCTGCTTGTCCTCGGGATAATAGAACAAATAACTCTTAATTAGCCCTTTGGAGCGCAACATGAAGAAACGCTCATCTTCACGAGGTGTCTCGCCGCGCAGACTACGCACAAGACGATAGATATTGGATCGCAGACGCCAACGATTACCAGTACCATCCTTAATAACAACTCCTTGCCAATCCCAATCAGAACTACTTGCCTTTTCTGCAAACCAGTCTTTTAGTGACTTATCGGCTGCCTCTGGTGCTGCCTCTGGGGTCTCTGGTGCTGCCTCAGGGGTCTCTGACCCCTCCACAATATCATTAATTGTCACCGTTCCATCTGCACCAATAGAACCAGTATGCAAACCGATCCAGGTCGGCTTCTCAGTCTTACCCACAACACGATGTTCAGGATGTTGAATAATAATACACATAAAATCATTGGCACCAAGATCCGGCTTGCCCTTCTCTGCACAAGCCTCCTCATATAGCTCCGCAAATGAACGCTGCGAATAAAAATTACCTGCAGCTCCGAACTTTGTACGTGTCGCAATATTAATTTGGCCTGCTGCATTCTTATATATATTCATTGTTACACCCTCATAAAAAGGCTGAATCTTCCATTCTGTATTAAAACTGCTAGCCATCATGTCATTTGTCATCTCTGCAGCCTTAGGTGTCGCAACAGAAAGAGGACGATTAGCAACACAATCCCATACTACAGAACGTGACCAACGAACATGATCAAGACTCATATCACTCACCTTCTTGTCATACCGAATAATCGCTTCTGCACCATCAGCCGACTCAATTATTGAGAGCTTACCCCCGGCCTCTGATGTCAAATATGCCTTAAGAGCAGTCCATGTAGGATATTCCTGCATCCATTTCGCAAAATGATTTATAGTGTAAGTTATCATTTAAATATTAAATTCTATATTGGATTTGTATTAAGGTTTTAGGCCGATGGTATTCAAGGTGTGTATATAATCAGTCTAATAGCTTTCTATCATGACCAATAGAATGGCTGACGAAAATGAAGATTATGTTTTTGAATTGGGAGATCATATAGCCATTAATACTGCTAGATATGGCATAGTGAAAGGATTTATTTATTATCGTGATATGGATCTTATTCGCATTATGCCTGATGGTGTTAGTGACCGTCTCTATGATTTTCCATTAGAGGATGGTGAATTTAGTAAGGAGCTAGGATTCAAGACTGCATCATGGATTTCCAAAAATCCATTGCCGTCATTTGTGGAGCAACAGGATCTTCAGGCAGGTCAGTACTTTGAAACATTTACTGCAAATGGTGAACCTGCTGGCTCATATAAGATTGAATCAGTGAATATTGATGATGATACTATTATTGCAGAAGATGAATCAGGAGCTCAGACTGAAATTACCTTTGGTTATATTGGAATTCCGCTAGATCTACCTTTTGCTGTATTACGTATTCGGGAGCCTCCGGCAGAATCAAAGGCCAGTGATGATGTTACATCTTATGGTATTAATTTGAACTCTGATGAAGCACAGGCTGAAAAGGAGGCAGAACTTGGTATAACTGTTAGTTCCGACTTTGTGCGAGAGTTGGAAGAAACAACTGCACAGGTAGCTGCGATTGATGATGCATTAGAAGCAGGTCGTCAAATTGATGATGATGACTATGAAGATGTTGAGATTCAGGATTATGTTCGTCTTCCAGTCTTTGAACAGACTTTTGAAAAACCTTCTGCTCTTCGTTCCTATCCTGAAGAACTCCAGAAGTCCGATGCTCTTCAAGACTTCACTTCCTTCCTATCAGTCAAACAACAACAGGATATCCGACAGCTCCGTAAGATCCGACAGCTAACTGAAATGTGTGCACAACTCAAAAACGAGGTAATCCTTTATAAAGCATCCGATCATACCTTTGAAAGCCTCATACCTCAGAGTTACACATATATCAATGAACTTCTCGGCTCTGGTGTCATTATGCCTCTTCGTCGTCCTGTATTAGATGTAAATCTCCGTGTATTTGAAATAGTCAATGATAAACTCAAATGGCCATTAACAAATGCGACAATTATTAATGAAACAGTGAGAGGTATTGTTAATCAGCCCAAGGCCGATGAAGTGTCATGGGATCACGTCAATGATATTGTTAATCGCGCTCTAAATGAGCTACCAGAACTACCCACAAATGCCCATTTAGATATACAGAATTTTACAACATTTTTGACAGATCTTACTGATGCTAAGCTTGGAACAAAATACATTGGAATTAATCGTCCATCCTTCTATGAACAAGAGGTTCGTACACAGAGTTTAATTGGACGTCCATGGAAACGTACACGTGAATTACCTGATCATATGTGGGCAGCCAGAGAAGATTCTGAATTCTTGCGTGCAGAAGTTCCTGATTTGACTGCACCGGCGGCAATTGAAGGTCTAGAATCTGGAGAAACTCTTCGCGGAAATTTTGATCCCGCCACTGTTGCCGTTGGACGTGTTAAACTCTCCATGAAACGTGCTCTTGGACCCATTTATCGTAAAGGTCGTATTCCACTTCTCAATGCTGAAGATGCTCCTGTCAAATCTGATGTAATCTTCCCTCTTGAATATAAATCAGATCTTGGAACACATCGCTCTGGTCTATTACTTCATGATAGCATAGCATCACAAATAACTAAAAGAACTATCTTTGAAGTCTTACAAGAAGCAGGGCCTATTAATGATACTGCAAAAACAAATTCCATTCTTACAATCGGTATTGATGGAAACACTGATGGAAATATCAAAGTGAGCGATTTTATCGGTAAATTCCCTTTACAAGGTCTTGGACCAACATATATATTACAGCCTTTAGCCAATTATGGACTTGCAAATAAGGAAATAAATATGGAAACCGCGGAAGTTATTATGAATAAGGTGAAAGATAATATAAATTCTGTAAAGGCATATATTAAAAAATTACGTGAGGAGTTGGCTGCAGCAAGTCCTGAGCCTGCGACCGCAAATATTTTTATTGAAGATATCAAGCAATGGCTTCTTGGAACTGTTATAGAGGCTGAGCCTCTGCTGGCAGAAATAATGCGTCGTTTTAAGACCATGACACCAGGTGCTGCATCAGAGTCTGATATTGCAATTATTTCCTATATTTACACAAAAGAACCTGATCTATTCCTTGCAGCTGCAGGAGGTAACCCAGATCAAGTTGCTTATGAGCGTATGATGGCTGGACTCCGTTTTAATGTTGCAACGGTTAAGGAAGGTCTTGCTTTAAAAGCAAAGATTGAATCTTCAGGAGAAGAGCCACAGCCTAATCCATGTGAACATGTTGCTGCACTTAATTCTATAACTTTAATTGAAGATCCTGAAGAGCAAATGTATTATAAAGGACAGTTTGTTAATCGTTATCAGGGACAACGTGTTGATAATTGGATTAAATGTTCAGTCTGTGCACGTGATCTTGTATGTGTTCATGAGCTGCTAGAACTTGAAATGTTTAATCGTCCCCAGGAACGTGATGTTTTACGTAAAGAAATGTATTTGCATTTTTGTGGACCTGTAATGGGAAATTATTATTCTTGTCGTAATTGCGGTCAGAGTTTAGGAGAAATAGAATTTGACAATAATATTCAGTTTGATGATCAAGGGCGTCCAATGATGGGACGTGCGGCGATTGTTGACCAGGATGCAATTAAGATGGAACAAATCAATCAGACTATTATGGCAGCAACCGAAGAAGTCAAAACTATTGATTTTGGTGATACAAAAAAGAATCAAATCTATTTTACAATTAAAGAGGTTACTGACCGACTTTCTATTTATCCAACCATGACAGACTATGAGCAGATAATTTCAATGATTCTCACAGAACTTGGAAGTTTCATTAGCAGAGATGACTTTGTTACGAAATTTAGTGCTGAGAATCCTGGTAAAAAGATTCCTGACTATGATGTCCTTCTTAATCGTCATACAGTGATTAATACATGTTGCGCGGTTCTAATCCATATTCAGAGTCGTATACCTGATTATCAGCCCATCGCCGTTTTAGCCGGCTGTAAAAATCCTGGATTTGGTGGATATCCCATCGGCGCAATAGATAATCTTACAGGAATTGAATATGTTGCATGTGCAGCGGCATCCATTATGAAAAATGATATTCCATGGAATATGACAGGATTCCAGAAAGAATCTGATGGAAAACGTCAAAAAGCAATAGCTACAATGATGCAAAGACAGATTCAGAAATTGATGGAGAAAGCCAATATACAGCAAATACTTTTAGATAAACGTCGTTACTTGAAGGATATTTATGGTGCAGCGGCTGAAGGTATTGAAGGAAAGGTTAATGACGAGATCTCAAAGTTTTTCCTGCCTGCACAGCGCTTAATTACAGCCAAAGATGCAGCGGAAGCAGAGACTGTGATTATTCCTGAAGTAAATAGTCACACAACACAGGTGGGTCGTTCTGCTATTTGGATTCAAAAGGCAAATAGGATTGCAAAAGATACTGGATTGGAGCGTGGAGAGATCTTAATAGGAAGTCCATTTACTGAAGGAGCTGTTTGTTATTCAGTAATTAAGAAACCTCAAGGATTTTGGGATGAAGGTCATGGACTCCCTAAGCTAGAGGAGCGTCGCTTAGAGCGTGGTGCTGCTGGAACACAATTGACTGTGCCTTTTGTTCCTAAGCCACTAGTCAATATTATTGCAACAGCACCTGCAAATATTTATTACAAACTCTTCTTAGCTGTCTGTTGGCAAGGAGATCGTAAAGGTCTACCTCACGAATTTGGCTTCAATCATCGTTGCCCTCATTGTGAGCTGACAATTGTTCCTTATGAAAAGTCCATCACAGATATTGAATTTGATCCTAAAAGCTATAAGAAATATATGGGCGAAGTAGCCAGATTCAAGGAGGATTATGAGGCCTATATGTCTAGTCAATTTGAGACACAGGGAATTCAGATTAATGAGGAGACATTCCAGGATTTGCTGACCGCGACACATCGTCGCTATTCAGTGAAACCTTTTGAACGTCCAAAACACATGAATGTATTTGATGTGTTGCGATCTGTTGCTCTTCTAGATCCTGCACCAATTAATGAGTGGCCTGCTGTTATAGAACATACTATTTCAGAACTCAGTAAGCTAACTGTTGATTCAAACATAGGTGATATCCAGGAGGCTCTGGATCAGCTTTCTCAGCTTGGTCCAAATGCCCTTAAGGAGATTGCAATTGATCGTTATCCCCGTAATGAGAATTTAATACAGGTTTTACAGGGACTAGTGTCTATGCAGCCATCAGAGATTGGTGAGGCTCTTACAAGTCATTTCATTTTACCTATGCAGCGTCTCATTAATTTTGTTGATCCTGCAGCATTTGTTCGTTTATCTCCTGATCTAATTAGTCCAAGTGAGCAGCAAAAGATTTCCAAGGAACACTTGGAGGATATTCAGAATTTCATTATGTATAATAATAATGTTCTTTCAACCTATCATGGGGATTTTGCACCTGGCAAGAATGAATTGGCAAAAGCCAAGATGGATTTCTGTGTGAAACAATTAGCGCAGATTCCACCTCTGTTACAAAAATTAAATATTAACACGCTGATTGGTGGTGAGCGTACATTTAAGTATTTGATCCAGGCCTTAGTTTTCTGTCCTCTTAGAACATTGCTGGATCCCAATACTCTTCCATCTGCTCAATATCGTCAGGATGCACGGGCTGCCTATGGTGATACATCATTTAGTGTTATTGGTCGTGTGCTGGCATCATGTATATTAAAATACAAGGATGATCGTATGTTATATTCTGATGAGCAGATTCAGGCTGCATTACAGGATCGTATTGAGAAGGAAGAGATTAAGGTTATCCGCGATTACGATGTGCTGGATGATGAGGATAAGTATTTGAAGATTATGAGAAAGAATATTGGTATTGAAGAATATGCGGTTGGTGGCACGAAGGCGATTCAGCAATATGATGCTGAGCGATATGAAATTGAGCGCAAGGAACGTGCAGATGCAGGACATGTTGATTTTAATTTTGCATTAGTTGATCCTAATGTATTCTATCCCTTGGGTGGTCGTGTATATGATCCCAATTCAGAAGATACTATTTTTGGAAATGATGATGTTGGAGAAGGCTATGATCATAATGATCATGACGATGATGACTATTAGATGCCAGGTCTGAAGGCATATGTGTCAGATATGTATATATATCAAATATCCGTTAAAAGTAATGAGAGAATTGCTTATAGCGGGCATTTTGTATTTAACCGGAGTCGGTGTATTATTATTAATGAAGCCACAGCTGATATTTACTGAGCGTGGTGCTTGGAAAGAATTCGGTATAGGTCGTAATCCAGAATCATATACCTGGATGCCTTTTTGGCTTTTCTGTATTTTTTGGGCGCTGATCAGTTATAGTCTGGTTTTTGTAATTATCCGAAGAATTGACGGTTCTGGAGCAGGTGCTAATGCACCATCATTACTTGAAAATCGGAAGCCTCAATCAAATACGGCAACACCAAGAATAGTTCGTACAACTGGTCTAAGACGGGCAAATAGAGTTCCGGCTTACGGATATTATGCAGTCAATGAAACACCTATGGGGCCACCACGCCGCAACAATAATGGTCTAACACGATATATTTATTATGGTGAGCCGGAGATGTTTAACTATTAATTACAGGCTTCCGAATAACCAGCAGCAACAACTTGGCTGTAGAGACCAAACCAGAATAATGCAAAAGCCAGTCCAGCAACTGATCTCATAGTTTGTGTCATTGCAATCGTATTGAAGGGGAACGAGAAGACTGAGAAGAAGGGCTCAACTAGGAGATAACTCAAAGTAATAATTCCGGCCACAGTTGCTGGTGCTGTAGCACTTATTGTGCTCTTTTTGAGATCTATGCCGCAATTTATACTTGAAATAGTCATGTTAATAATTGAACTTGCAGTGAAGACAATTATGAACATGAGAGGTACTATTGCAATATTAAACAGTGATCCAAGTATGCCTTGATTAAGGAATAAGAATAATGATGAGCCGGCTGCAACCAGTCCTAGTCCGATACCAACGATAAGACGCACTACTGATGAATTCATTATCTGACAGGACAATTGAAAAAACTATAACGTAATAAGACGAATGGAAGTGGAAGAGCCGATTGAGCTGAATATTCCTGACGAGGAACCTTTAGTGGAAACACCTATAACAGTTATTTCAGAACCGGAGCCCGAGCCCGAGCCTATGCCTGCACAAGTGCCTGCACAAGTGCCAGAGGTTAGTCAGATCGCTTTAAGGAAGTTCTATCGTATGCGAGCAAAGCAGCCATCACTCTATGGTTATGATGGGCGTGGTAATCTAGTTGAAAGAGACAGTAATGGAAGTGTGAAGACAACTATTCCGTTGCCGAAGTACAGACCATTAAATCCTTCAGAGATCGCGGAACTAGAAACAAGTCGTCGTGAAGCAATTGTGGAAGCTGAAGACAAATATAATACAGCTATGGAAGAACTTCGTCAAGCAATAAAAGATTTTAATGCAGGTCGTGTTCTTCCTAATGCAGTGAAGGATGCCCAACTGGCTGTTCAGGAAGCAGATATAATTCGTTCACAGACAATGTATCCAGAATACTTCGTACGTGTTTTGTCTGGACTAGATTTCAAAGATATTTATGAAGATGCTCGGATTAATAGGAAGTTAGATTTCAATGTCTTCCAGGCACAAGTATGTGATCATCGTCTTCGGTCCCTGTGGAGCAAAGAAATGACTGTTCAGGAAGAGCAAGAAGAAGAGGAGGCTGCAGCTGATGTTGATGCAGATGCAGAGACAGATGAGGAGATGCCCTCAGAACAGGTTGGTGGATCTGCCTTAGCAAAGCAAGGCCCTGATAGCAATGTTGTGATTATTTTCAATCGCCCTGATGACAATGAATATGGTTATTTGGCAAATGATTGGCCTATTGAATTTAACTGGAGGGGTATTAAATATTTCACAGTTGATCAGGCATTGGCAGCGGCAAAGGCACAGTTCTTCGGAAAGCCAGAAGATGTCAAGGAGATCATGAAGACAAGATCTACAACAACTATGCGTAGTATTGCACGTAAAATGGGAGAGGCTCCTGGACAACATGGATCACTTGTTCATGCTGGGGGCCTTGCTGCCGCACCGATAGCAGAAACTCCTAATGAGCGTGTTGTTCGCGAACAGCGAAATGCTGCATGGGAAAAGGAGAGATATAATATTCTTGTATCGCTTCTTCTCGCAAAGTTTCGTCAAAATCCACAGATCGGCAAACTTCTTATTGAAACTGGTGATGCCATTTTGGCTCGTGCGGATCATCGTGACATTGATGATGGCATTGGTATTGCAATCACAGATCCTCGTGCTGGTCATCAATCTAAGTGGCGTGGTAAAAATCTTCTTGGTAAGGCATTAATGGATGCTCGCTTCCAACTCCGGACAGGTAATAAAAGCGAAGATGCAGTGGTTGCTGATGAGACTGATGTTATCAAGAAGAAGACAATTTCAGCTGAGGATGCTGAGGCTGCATCAAAGGCTAAGACTGCAACAATTATAAATAAACGTCGTCAAGGCTTTGCTGCTCAGGCAGGTGCCCAGGCATTCCAAAAACCACTATAAATATTTGCAGCAAATAGAATGTCATTGGCTTTTTCTAGTCGCCGTAGTCGCCGCATGAGAGGTGGTAGTTTTTTTAATGATAGATTGTATGATAATGTTGATGAAAAATATGGCAATTGGTATTTTAAAAGAGGACAGTATTCTAATCAAGAGGGTGAGAGATCCGCTGCTGAACGCAATGAATTAACAACTGAATTGAGCAACCTTAAAGATGAATATTTAGCTTCTTTTGGTATCAAATATAGTAATGGACCAAGTTCAAATGCATATGTCAAATATATGAAAAAGTATGGTCGTAATCCTATAACGGATGCCGCTGTTTATGCAAAAAATGTACAACCTAAATTACATACAAATACAATGCATAATCTAAATATAATTAAAGCTACATCAAGACGTAAAGCTCTTAATCCAAATCCTATAAAGCGTCTATTTAGACGTAATCGTCAGACACGTCGTAAAGCCGCTAGGCGACTATAAGCCTCTAGGCGCCAAATTATTGCATAACTGCATAAGGTTGAGGAACTTGAAGAGGTAATGGTTTAGCTTGACCTTTATAAGAATCACAATTAACAGCTTCTCCAGAATATTCATAGCATACACCATTTTTATCCTTGTATGTAACCTTACCCATATTATCGGGAGAGGGCCATTTGTAGAAGATCGGACGGTTAATAGCAAACATACGCAATAAGCCGAAGCCGATTATAAGACCAATGATGAGTGCAGGAAACTTAACGTACATTTCTAATTATCTTTGATATTTATGATAATATTAAAAACTGTTAGAAGACATGTTAGCAGATTTACTCCGATCAGAGAATTATAAAGTAGTTTTTAGTGTATTACTTGGTATTGCGGTAGTAGTTGTTGTATTCCGTCCTTATTGCCGCGGTGATGAATGTTCTATTTGGAAAGCGCCACCTACCAAAGAGATCAATGGATCTGTGTTTAAGGTCGGAAGTAAATGCTATAAGTTTGCTGAAAACAATGTTGAATGTGGTGGTAAATCAAATCTAGTAGAGGCTTTCAGGGGTGAATTTGTATGCAGACCACCTACAAAAGAGCGTGAAGCACCATTGATTTAAATTATAAGTCGGAAGGTGCACGTAGGGGCTTTTAGTAGCTCTTATGAGCTTTGGTAGGCCCTACGGGCCTTTTAGTAGCTCTTTTAGAGCTTTGCGCTTAAGTGCCTATTGGAAATCCGCCTGCGAGTTTTAGATATGTCATCTGCAGGCACATTACTTGAGAATTTAGATGCAGCACCAAGTCCCGGTCAAGGAAATGATGATGATCTTGTGAGTCGTATTTTTGCCGAAATGAATGGCACTCCAAGTGGAGGTAATACAATTCAGCTACCTCCGGCACCATCTGCTCGCAATATGCCTAGCGGGCAGCTTCCTCCAGTTAATTCCTTAACATCAATAACTATGGATCCTACACCTGCCACTGCACATGTTATTGGTTCTCAGAATCCTACTCCGGCCGATTTTGCTCATGCAATGCATGGAACACCTATGATGATGCCACAGATGGCGCCTATGGGTACTCCTATGGCCCAGAATCCCTATGCAATGCAAATGGGACCTGTTCCTGTAGCTCAAGGTGGATTTTTCAGTTCTATGAGTTTCTCACTCGGCCGTGAATTAAAGACCCCATTACTCGTTGCTCTAATTGTATTTGTAATTGGATTACCTGTGATTAATACTATGATTGGTATTTACATGCCATCACTTCTCCGAATGGGAGGTGATGTAACTATGCTTGGGCTTGCATTAAAGTCATTATTAGGTGGTGCATTATTCTGGATCTTACAGCGTGTAGTGGCTCCATTAATTTAGAGGGTTCTAGTTCTGATTTTAGAGCTAAGTACTAGAAATGAAGCTTACATTTAAGAGTAATCCTACAACAGTGCGCGCAGCACAGATTATCGGCATTGGATATATTTTTTTCGGAATTTTCATGCTCGGTCTTTCCGGTCTTCTTTTATCATTAGCAGTTGGTCTTATTGTTATGGGAATCAATGGATCATTTGAGGTTGCAGTTGCAGTTGCAATCATTGTGGGTGTGATGTATCGTATTCTTTATCGTAAATTTGATGGATTTCAGACCTATAATCCCACGGAGGTTGTTGATCGTTTAAGACAGATGAAGGGTCCTGGTCCTAAGACAGCACCTGTGGGCTGGGATGGTCGTATGTTTGATGGTGATAAGCCTCATCCAGATGGTGTTTTAGCGTCAGATTTCGCCGAGGGTTTTGCTAATCCTGAAGCAGATAAGGGAGATGCAACGGGTACCTCAACTTCTGGCTCTAGCGCTTCCGAGACTGCAGCATCATCTGCACCAGCTCCTGCAGCCGCACCCGCAGGAGATGAAAAAAAGGATACAGCAGCAACTACCACTCAGGGTTTCCAAGGTGGTTCTGATGGACTTTTCAAACTTGGGGAAATTCCCTCGGATATGAAGGGTGGTCCTCACATTGATGCTGGTTCTACAATTCTTTCTGCGATCCAGAATTTGAAGCCTGATCAAATCAAGTCTATGACTGATGATACTCGTAAGCTTCTTGATACTCAGAAGTCCCTTCTTGGTATGCTTGAAAACATGAAGCCGATGATTGCAGATGGATCACAGCTTCTGAGCTCCTTTAACACAATGTTTGGTAAGACTGCACAGTAAATAGCTCGCGACCAATTAGAAATGGCTAGAAATATATTAAAGCGTAAAATGCGTGGTGGAGGTCTCGTTGAGACACCATCAGACATTACTCCTATTCTTTTAACAGTACTTATTGTTGTTCTTCTATTCATAGCCTATCAGATCTATAAAATGATGAATAGTCCTGTCAGCCTTGGATCAATTGGTATAAGTCAAAAGGAGCCAACTATTATAGTTGATCAAAGCCAGCAAGATGATCGTTATGCAATGCCACCGAAGCCTCTCCGGTTCTGGCGTGCACCACCTGATCTTGGTGTCTGGAATCCTACAACACTTCCAACAATGGCAACACGCGGTCTTCCAGAATCTTTCCAAACTATTGGTCTTCTTAAATATCCTGGAGGGGACCTAAAGCCACTTTTGGGTCGTCGTACGGCTGGCTCCAATGATCGCTGGAACTATTATACACGCACTGACACTTACAATCCTGTTCCTGTTCCTCTAAAACAAAAGAATCGCGATTGCATGGACGATGTTGGTTGCAATGAAGTATTTGATGGAGATCGCCTCAAAAGCCTCAATGGAGAAGAAGTTCAGGTCTCGCTCTATAAAATGAATGGACCTACCTATATACCTTCTATATAATATTTTTCAATGTTTGATGGGGGTTAAATGGACAGATTTTTACAATTATGATTTCATATTGCATGATAAATATGAGATCATAAAAAATCAGTAGAAGCCAGAATGGATTTATGTGGAGGTACTGCAAATATTGGTTTTCCAATTAATGTAAATGGGCCGATAAGTGCTGATAGAATTAGTCAAATTACTGGTGAACCAGAGACCTATATTTCATTTGGAACTCTCCAGAACCCTCGTCTATTTGAGACAAGGGCAAATTTGGCCGCAACTCCATCAAAGAAATGGAATGCATGCTTTATTAATGAGGCACCTAATTCAACCTTGACATATAGAGGTCTTAGTTATTCATTAAAAACTACTCAAATATGTGCAGCTACTCACTCCGGCTCATCATGGCCTTCAAAGCCTTCAACTAAGAATTATGCTGATATTATTTTTACATTTACACGTTCGGGATTTGATAATACATACCCTACAAGTTTTCTTGTAGTAGTTCCGATCTATCAGCTATCAGATGTCACGGTTTCAACCAGTGCTTCCGCTGTGGCGACAGAATACTTCCAGGAGATTTTGACAAATACTCAAAATAAGAAATCAGCAACTCCTCAAAGTCGCTTCGTTGCAAAAGTTCCAAATGCTTCAGCACTCTTCACTGATCTCAAAGATAAATCTGCGGCGATGTATCTAACTTGTATTGCTCTACGCCCTCCTCCCATCAATAATAATTGGGTCTTCAAGCGAACTACTCTTGGAATTCTCTACTTCCCTGCAGGATTCATCATTACATCAGATCTTTTGAATAAGATCGCAAATAATAATACTCTTAGTTTTAGTCCATATATACTTCCAGCAGAGAGCAGACAAAGCTATTTAACTGCCATTAAAACTCCACCTATCTTCGGAACAAAAGAAGAGACTTTAACAACATTTTTAACAACAGGCACTAATTGGTCAACCTATGGTGAATTAGCAGCAAATGTAATTGAAGCCTCTAATGATCGTTTTCCTGTGTTATTCAAATGGGTCACTGATGCAGTTGCAGGAGTTGCACAAATCAAGAAGAAGACTTTAACAACAGCTGACTATCAATGTTTGCCATTAGATCGGGCAAAAGATATTGATGGAAAATATGTTGTACTTGATCCTGCGACAGGTACACGTTCATTGAGAGATACAATGGAAGGACAGACACAGGAAGAAAAGGATGCACTAGAGGCCGCACAACGAAGTGGATCTGCTGCAAGAACATTTGCAATTGTTCTTGGAATTGTTATGGGAATAATTCTATTATTTGTCGGTGGTGCATGGATTGTTCGTTTAATTTTGAAAAGAATTGATAGCCCTGCAGGTATTCAGGAAGTAGCTATGTCTATGGCTGCAATTGCTGCTATTCCTAATGCTGTTGTTGAAGCAAAAGCACCTGAAGCCAAGCCTGTAGCAGATGTAAAAGCACCTGAAAAGGCACCTGCTGCACCTGAAAAGGTACCTGCTGCTCCTGAAAAGGCACCTGTTGCACCGGAAAAGGCACCTGTTGCACCTGAAAAGGCTCCTGTTGCACCTGATAGTGATCAGAAACCAAAGGATTTAGCTGAAGGTCAGAAACCACAAGGACAAAAAGTATGGCAAGCAGGCAAACAAGATAGATTTAAGCAACAAGCACAACAGCAAGGACAACCTGGACAACAAAGACAAAGACCATGGGAAGCAGGCAAACAAGATAGATTTAAGCAGCAAGGACAGCAGCAAGGACAGCAGCAAGGACAGCAGCCTAGACAGCAAGGACAGAAAGTATGGGAACCACGCAGACAAGATAGATTTAGGCCACAAGATCCAAAACCGCAACCCAAAGCACCATAATAGTATAATATCAATTTAGATATGGATCGTTACATTATACTTGGAATAATTATATTTTTGATATTATTATTAATTGTTCACGTAACTAATGGCTCAAATGCAGTCACAGAAAAATTTGCAGATACAGAAATACCTAATCTACAGGCTTGTCCGGCATCACTCAATAAATATACTACTGATAAGGCAATTAATTGCTGCAAGGGAACTGTAATAGGAGGTAAATGTGACGGTGAGCCTAAATGTACTTTAAGCAATGCCTCTAACGAGCTTCCTCGTTGTATTGATTGGTATGCAGCCTATTTGAAAGAGATGGGACAAAAACATTGTCCTAAAACACTTTCTAACTATTTTGAAAATAAAAACAATCAAGGTATCTGTACCTCTTCAGCCCTTACTCGTGATCTCAAAGCACCTCTTGTTACAACAGCACCTCAATGTGAAGTCTATAAGACTATACATGAAAATGAAAGACAGCCCCGCAGTTGCTACAATCTTCGCCGTTTAGATGCTATGGCAGCCCCTAAAGGTGCCTTCAAGTCCATCCAAACATATGATAAATCTGGGAAAAACCCAGTCATATTATATGCTACATACATGGATGAGTTAAAGAGTATGGCTTGCTATGAGCGTAATTCGCTCTATGAATACTTTGATGCAGTATTCGGATCAAATTGGCGTAGTAATGCACCTTTCCAACAATATATCAAAGTCAATTTGAAGTTCTGTGATGATGAGAAAAAACGCCTTGATACTCGGGCATCTAATCCACTATATAAGAGTCCCCTGGAACAAATGGGTCTGCAGCCAAAGACTCGTTAAACTAGATAAGGCTTTGTAGCATATCCAGGAGGAACTGTAATCAAGGGAGGACGCTTATGATCCATAGAAGGTGCAACAGGTGACCATTCATTTCCATCAAGATCACAGTCGCTTGCTGGCTTAAATGGATGGCTAGCATATGAGGGCCAATCATAGGGTACTGCTCTCTGGCTTGGACTAACGGGCATAGTAGGATCTTCGCTCAAAGCAGGACCAGGACCTGTGCCAGTAAGACTCATAGCACGTGCAAGAGTTACACGATTACGTTCCAAGTAAAGACCACCGATGTAGAGAAGACCAAGAACTCCGAGCTTTGGTGCCCGAGTAGTTAGCGCGAGAAGAATAACAAGTGTTAATACCATAATCACAGGATTATGGAGCGCAACTAATACTGGATAGGGAGTGAATTTAATGAATATAAATGCTAATGCAAGTAAAACGAGCAGATTACTGACTTGGATCATATCTGCCATAAGCGGTGTTTAAAATTGAGTCACAATGATATCTATAGGAATAGATATCACGATGGCATCCGCTGCTAAAATCTTTACAACACGTGGATATGCAATTACTAAAGAAAGTATAGGCCCAGAGACTGTTAAAGAAGTCTGTAAAGAGCTTATGATGCAACCGAAGAATATGATGTCGGCGCGCGGTGGAGGCGCACCACCATTTCCGATCTACATGGAATCTAGTACGCGACTCTATTTGCCACGTGCATGGGCAATTGATAAATTTGGACCACCTGATTGTGATCTAGTAGTTGCCGGAACACAGCTTCCAGAGACTGTTAAATTCATTGGAAATCCATATGATTATCAGGTAAATATCATTGAGAAATTCATCGGCGCCGGGGCTAATGGGCTTTTATGTGTACCATGTGGAAAAGGGAAAACTTTTATGGCTATTAATATTGCGATCCGTCTGGGCCGCAGATTCTTGATTGTAGTTGACAAGGAGTTCTTATTAAATCAATGGCGCGGAGAAATTGGTCGTTTCGCACCAAATCTTCGTGTAGGAATTCTTCAAGCAGAGAAAGCAGAAGTCGGAACTGCCGATTATGATTGTACAATTTGCATGATCCAGACTTTGTGTAGTCGTGATTATCCTGAAGGATTCTTCGCAGATTATGGTTTTACAATCTTTGATGAGTGCCATCATCTGGGAGCAGCACACTTCAGTCGTGCACTTCAGAAGATCCAGACCAAATATCTTCTTGGACTATCAGCTACGCCGACTCGTGAAGATGGAATGACACGTGTCTTTGAGGCATTTCTCGGCAAACCAGTCTATTGGGAGAAACGCCGTGAAGCTGATCCAACTGTTGCTGTGCGTGCAATTACATATGACAGTTATACTGAAGAGAATTGGGCAGATGTTCCACTGGATTATGCAGGTGAAGTAGTTTTAGCACGACTTCTATCAAAGATTGTGGAGAGTCCAGATCGTACTGCGCTCATTGTTGAACTTCTGAAAGACTTATGCAAAGAGCCAACACGACAGATCTTAGTTCTCTCTGAACGCAAGGTTCTTTTGGAAGCCGTGGAGGCTGCACTTCCTGCAACAATTAAACAAGGATATTACATTGGTGGCATGAAGGAGGAGGTCCGAGAACGTAATGCAGCGGAAGCACAAGTTTTGTTAGCGACATATTCAATGGCATCTGATGCGTTGAATATTAAGACGCTCAATTGTGTGATCCTTGCAAGTCCTAGGAAACGTGTAGAGCAGAGCACAGGGCGAATTTTGCGTCAGAGACCGGAAGAACGGACATTGGCACCTCTTATTGTAGATATCGTGGATATACATGATGTCTATAATAATATGTGGCGCAAGCGTCTGGATTATTACAAGAATTGTGGGTATCAGATCATTAAGGAACGTAATACGAGGGCATGTTCCATAGGAACACCAGCTGGAGGTGGCGCTGGCGCCACACAACAGCCACTTATAGAAGTTATAGAGACCTTGAAGTATAATGAGCCGAAGAAAAAGAAGGAGAAGGAGGCTGTGGAGGATGAATGTTTATTCAAGTAATTGTGGTGTTGAATTGAATTTAGAAGAGAAGATAGGAAGATTTTTACGAGGCATTGAAAATTTATTATTGAAAACAGATTGTTGTTTTCTTAGAACATTTGGTGAAATAGAAGTCATAAATGAATATTTTTTAGGATTAATATAAGTTTTTTGAGAATAGGATTTAGATTTATTAGAATTGGTTGTTAAACTAGTTTTAATATTTTGCAAAGATTTTCCAACATGTGCTCCTAGTTCTTTATGATGGCCTTGAATAATATTTTGAATATTATTTCCTGCATAATTTGCTATGGAACCAGATGGTAATAAATATGATGATCCTTTTGATCTTATAGAAGACATGAGAGCTTTCGGGGTTTGTTTAATTCCTTGTTTAATTCCTTGTTTAATTCCTTGTCCAATTCCTTCACTGAGTGCTTGCATAAAAGCACCGCCTTTGTATCGGCGTCTGGTTTTTCTTTGACGAGATCTGCGAATTGTTTTCTTTGCCATTTCTAGTTATCATTGTTATTATTCATGATATGATTGCTATATATTTGCAATTATAAAACATTACATTCATTATATGAAATTATGTTTTATATACTTTTAATTACGTCTTCTATGAGAGCGACGTCTACGACGACTGCGTCTGCGGCGTCCGCCACCAGTCTTAACACATGCATCAGGAACACCAAGACGACCACCAGATGGCACATTGAACATCACAGGGACACCAGATTGACTGACAGTTGCATCGGCAGGTGTGCGTAGATGGGTATAGCCGGCAGTGGTTTCTTCAAGAACAGGAGATCCACTGTAAGGGGGTTGTAAAGCACCTCCTTTCTGGAAACCAGCAGTTGTAATGGTAGCAGGTTCAGGGATTCCACGGAGAGCAGCAGGCACAGCACCAGGAAGAGATGCATAGCCGGGTTGTGTAGGAATAGTAGGGCTTACATGAGGAGGTACACCAGCATGGCAAGCCATACGATCATATGTTGCAGCCACATTCGGTGTATTTACACCACCAACAGGAACAGGATCAACAGCATAGACACCGCCGCTTTGCCGGCGACGATTGCGGCGATTGCGACGACGAGAGCCACCACTCATGATGCCAGGGAGAGGGCCAGGACCTGAAAGACCAGGAAGACCCTTGGGTACAACATCCTTGAGGGCATAATCAGGTGCCGTAGCCTGACAATTTGAAATAGGGTTATTCATTAAATAAGGCATACCAGGGACTAAAACCCCTTCAACAGAATACGCAGCACCGGGGCCACCGCCACGCATGGTTCTGCGATTGCGACTACGACTGCGACAACTTTTTCTTGTATTACGACGACGGGCCATATCTATTTACTAGATCCTTTATTTTTCCTTGTAGTCCTATATTTTCTTTTTGCTATATCTCTCTTAGCAATAAGAGCCGCCAGTTCTTCATTAAATGGTGGTACAGATAACAATGATGCAAATTCAAAATCTTTTCCAAGAGTTGCAGCCAATAAAGGAAATTCTTCCATGAATTTCTGATCACCTTCCAAGATTCTATGCACTATTGCAAGATCTCTTTCATAATCTTCTTTAAGTGGTAAAAACGATTCTAAAACCTCTTCCATAGAAAGTTCTTCACGACTCAGATCCAATCTTACAAGTCTAGCAAGTCGCCTATCAGATATTTCTTCAGATCCCTTCTCATTTTCTTCAGTAATCTTCATAGCCACTCTCTGAATTCTATCAAATAGATGGAACAGATCATACATTTTCATACTTTGCATAATATCATATAAAATGATTCCATCACTTATGACAGGATTTGATAGAAATTTCCGTAAGTGCGGTGCATAAAATTGTGTCATTAAAGAATTCATTTCATCATCAGATAATAGTCTTTTACGTCCATATGCTTGTCCAAGATCACTATATAGTTGATAGCGAGTAGAGAGGCTAGGACTAGGTGGTACAGAGATGAAGTATTGAAGAATTAGATACTGAAGAAGAAGATTATCTTTGTGAAAGTGTGAACCAAATTCCTGAAAAACATTTATTGGTTGTGATCTAGAAGAACGAAGTGTGGGGCGCCCAGAAGTTTGATGGGCTTTTAATGGAAAATCTTCTAAAAATCCATTGTATAAATATTGTAGCCGAAGAAGGGTTAATATATCTTTTAATATAGAAGTCTTATCCGGAAAATCCATCCTAATAAGATCAAGGGTAAAAATTGAGCCTTCAGGCGCCCTTCGCTAAATATTATGATATGATGTCAGATAATGATATCATTGAATTTACTACTCATACAGATTGTGCAATATGTCAAACACAATATCAAGAACATGATAAAATAAGTATGATTAACTTCTGCCAGCATTATTATCATAAAGAATGCTTATCACAATGGTTCAGACAAAAACACACATGTCCATTATGTAATCATAGTATTTTGACAACAGATGTAAAAAGAAAAATCTATACTATCTGTGTGCTCAATCGTATTTGCAAAAGATTTGATGATAGTCATTATGAAAGCGCTCTGGAACATATTAAAACCGCCATTAAAAATTTCAAAATTAATAATATTAAGATTGAAATATCTGATCGCGATATGGTTTCAAAAGGACACCTTACATATATAATTTATCAAAATATTGATGAAATAAAAAATGTATTCCAAATTAGAGATGGAAATGATGTTATCACACATCCAACTGTTAACCGATTTTATAGAGAAATATTAAATTATCATGATATTAATTATTTAATTAATACATATTCAGGTACTAATGCCTATCAAAGATTAGAGCCAGTTACTACAGTACCAGTTCAGAATTCGGTTGAACCTCCTAAATCCACAAATGGAGTTATAAATACTATTTATAAATATATTACATCATATTTTACTAATTAGACCGCGCTTGGTTCATGAAACATTGTAGCAGGCGAAAGAGGTATATCATCTGGAAGAACCCGTAGGACCTCGTATTTTTTAAATGTGGTATTCCATTTAACATCTACTCGCGCCTCCTTCTTTGATTCAAAGAGACGGCGAAGTTCATGACTCTGAGCCATTCGTGGAATACAGAGACGCCCGATAATTTGATCTCCATCGCTATAAAGATTATAACTATCTGGAAGAGTTGTCTTTGTATCAATTGCAAGTTTTGCACAGCGTTGTGTTTCAACTGTGAGAGTATGAATACGAGGTTGTGGTTGTGTTGTAGGTTTAATGCGTGCAACATGTTGTGGCATGCTCACATTGCTTCGCTTCAGTTCCATGGAAGTCAGAATCTCATTTGCAACACGATCATCAGCAGATCCTCCTAGTCGTGCAGCAACCTTGAAAGCAGCCTCATCACGACGCAGCATAGGGATATCAGAGCGAATACCTTTTGAACCAGGAATCATCCATACAAGACGACGGCGAATAGGAACATCTGGCTGAAATTCCCAGACAGTTCCATCTTCGGTTTGTTCTTCAGCTCGTTCAATAAAATCCGTGAATGACATTGGCTCCACAAGCTGAAGATCTGCTCCGAGGAAATATTGCTGACGATTCAGATCTTTAAAAATGTTTTCTAAGATAGGCCAACGTTCAGAATACTTCTTGTCACGAAGAAGTCCACGACCCTCGTAAGCCCAGACATCTTCCAGTGTTAAAATCCGTTCAGCTCGCGACAAAGTCGCTACCAAAATACAAGATCCTTTAAAAGTCAATGTAGCAGGCACTTGGAGTTTAATTGTATATGGCTGATCCTGCTCGGTGTTCCAATAGATTGCCGGTTCATTTGCACGAAGCAGAATTAGACCAGCACGATTACGACCTTGACGCTGCCATACATAGATGGGAACAGAAGACATTATTTGAGCATCCTTCTCGGGATTCAAATGATGACTTATACGCCAGTTTGTGCCAATAAATTGCTCAGCCTCTTTCACAATTTTATCACGCTCCTTGTAATCATTGATCTGGGTTATTGTTACAGCTGGTGCTTGCGTTTGCGCCATTCTTATTTAACTAAAAATAGTGATTAATCTTTATGCTACTAATGGTATTTGTCATACTCAGCGCGTGCTGCAGCTTCTGCTATATCAGCTGCGCGTCGCATCTGATATGATCTCTCATTAGATTCAAGAATTCGCATATACTCTTTATTATCTGGCTTAGGGTGTTTTACACCCTTTAGTGTAAATCCATGGACATCGTACCATGCATCAATCCATTTATATGCACCTTTACGTCCAGGACCATGCTTAGCAGCAGCCTGTCCCGAATTTGTCAATGAATCAATTTCATATGTAGTGTAGCCACGATATTCAACCTTATTCATTTTAACTTTATAACTCCATTAAAATCAATAACAATTTTTCAATTTTTTCACAATTTAGAAAGCGGAGAAATTGGATGGTTCGCTTGTATCATTGGCAAAAATGCCATTCATGAATTCACCTCCATTCTGAGCAAATTCAGGAGCAAAGGTCTGTAATGAATTTGCAGTCGCCTCTGATGCAGCAGCGCCGATTCCAGATTCAGTCATAGAATCAACTACATCCATGGGTGGTGCAGGACGGAACATACGTTCAGGATGCCGTAAACGTTCAGGGGCATTTGCGCCTTCATTCATCTCAGCATAACCATCAGTGCCTTCTGGTTCAGCAATAACACGAATAGTATCATGTGGTGCAGCCTGTGATGGTGCAGAGGGACCAGATCCCATCACTGTTCGGGGTCCTTCAAGAATAGGCATCGGAACATTATCAGGCACTAGTGCAGGAGCCGGAGTATAATTCATAAATGAATCATCTTTGGAAGCTGATTGGCCTCCAAGAGGAGTGTGTTTTAAAATGAGTTGGTACCCGATATAGAGGATCAAAACCACTACGATAAATTTAAGAATTACTTCAACTGACATCTGAAACCCGGGCCGAAAAAACATGTGCAATTTATGCATCATTTTTTGGTCAAATTAATAGAATGGAATCCACTATTGACCCTGCCACTCATCCCACTGATCAGATCTCTTCTGCAGAGCTTTCACAGGCTGTTTCTGAGGTAGCTGCCGTTGCTGTCTCCCAGGTTGATGTCGCAATTGATAAGGTTGTTTCCGATAAGAGTGTGAAGCAACTTTTGAAACTGGCTTTACGGAAACTAATTCATCTTGCTCTTGGGTGCCTGAAGCGGCCTGCCGCGGCAAAAGCTCCATCAACATCTTCCGCCCCTCCTTCCGATGAACCACCTCCCCTGGAACCAAGTCCGGATGCAGTTTAATCCATTTACCAGATGGAAGCTGTTTCCAGATCTCTATCTGATTTCCATCAACTTCACAGATTGATCCATCAGAGCCATAATTAATTTGAACTATATTATCACAGAATCCAATTTTCTTATATAATTGATATATCATTATTGAAACCTAATTAATATATCAATTCATAGACTTAAGCTGTTTTTGCTGATCGCAAAAATTGATAATGTAAAGCGCGAACCTGTATATCAGATAAGATGGCTCCACCAGTTTTAGTTACAACATTGTTGTCTTTGAAGGGCGAGGTTCGTCGTGCTCAGGTGAAATTGAATGAGGATAATAAATTGGATATTAGTTTATTACAGGCATATTTTAGGAAAAAGTCTGAACCAGCTGTTATTGGGGAGCTTCAACACGGTGATAACACATTATATATTATTGGATATACTGAAGGTAAATCAGGAACAGAAAATAAGCATGTATTGCCTGCACCATATGATAAGACTGTGATCTTTGGAGATGCACTTATTATTGCTGCAACTGGTGCAACCAGTTGGACAGATCCAGTGACTTATTTACCAAATACATGGGAGAATTACTTGAAGGGATCTATTGCTACTGCAGCAGCAACTGCTGCCGCTACAGTAACAGGATCACGAGTAGTTCCAGTTGCAGATGATGCAGCATCTGAAGAAGGTGAGGAAGAAGAGGAGTTGGCGAGACATGAAGATGAAGAATTGGATCCAGAGGATGAAGATGCTGCTAGTGAGTCAGATGTTGATCTTGAGGAGGAGGAGGAAGAGGAGCCGGTTCCTGTTCCAAAGAAAAAGAAGAAGACGACTAATGCGGTAACTCTTTCGGGTTATCAGCGTCAGAATATTCTTCTAATGTCTGAATCTAAGAATGAGTTGCAGCCGTCATCAGTAATTGATTCTCCGCTACGTAAGGATTGTTTTAATAGGTTCAAGTTCCTTGGACATGAGACCCTAGTTCAAGAACTTGAGCAAGAGATCTATGCAGCTGCACTAGAAGAGGCGAAGAATAAACATATCTTTGCACATTGGGACAATAAACTATTTGAAGAAATCTATATTCAGCGTCAGCGTCGTCTCTTTTCAAATCTCCATCCAAGTTCTCCGGTGAATAATATTCATTTATTGGAGCGCGTAAAGCGTCAAGAGTTAACCATGGCTGAGCTTGCCCGACTCTCTGATATTGAACTATTTCCAACAAATTGGGCCAGACTTCAAGAGCAGCAGCAGGTCAGGGAACATAAATGGCTTGAAGGAAATACCAGTATGAAGAGTGATAAATTTGTTTGTAGCCGTTGTCATAAACGTGAATGTAGTTATTATGAATTACAGACACGTTCTGCTGATGAGCCTATGACTGTATTTATTACTTGTTTGAACTGTAATAAGAAGTGGCGTAACTAATAAACTTTTGCAAAAATAAAATTTGCCATGAATAGGATTTTCCTATTCATTATGGATTTTTCAGTAATTGTAAATAATAATATCCATATACCAGTTGCTGATTCTATATTATACCATGTTCGTTACAAGGCTGATAAGATACGTAATTTTATAAAGCGCCGATCATTATCAGAAAAACTAGGAGTAATTAGATTAAAATATGCCGCACAGGCGTACAAGGAAGAAGGATTATCGCATCAAGCGGCAGAGCAGTCGTCGCAAGCGCAGCAGTACCAAGCTTCTGCCATCAGAAACAAAAAAAGTAATCGCAGTACCACCTATAAGCACAAAATTTAGACCCGGCGATGACTTTTATATGTATGTAAATAAAAAATGGCTTTCTGGAGCTGAGATGCCACCATCAGCATCATCATATGGTGTAAGTGAGGAAATAGATGATGCAATTCGTAATCGTCTTTTGCGACAAATTAGACATTTGATTAATCAGCCATTAATACCTCATAATATACATGAGCGACTAATTAGGAGTTTTTTCCGTTCTGGATTATATTCAAATCGGCATGATGTTCATGATAAGACATTAAGAAAGATGCTAACAAATCTTGGATGTATGAAAACGGCGCAAGAAGTGGGAAAGACAATAGGCCTACTGATAAGACAAGGAATAGGTACGTTCTTAGATATATATTTAGCCCGTGATCTGGATCATCCAAAGAATAATTGCCTTGCAATTACAACGGGCTATTTATTATTACCAGATACATCCTATTATCGTGGTGCAGGTCCAGGTGGCTCAGCAACCTTGCGTTCATTTGAGACATTCTTGGAAAAACTAGGAGCACAACTTGGTTATGAGGAGTTCGGTCGCATAGCAAATCTTGAAGCACAGGTTGTGGAGCCATTTGATGCAGGAGATGCATCAGAGCCTGTAATGATGACTGGTCAGCAAATAGCCACTAAATGGAAGCATATACCATGGGCTGAAATATGGACGGCGTATGGACTAGGGGCAAATCAATGGGCGCGTATGAAAATACAAAATCGTTGTACAAATTGGCTAAAATGGTTAAATGATGCATTTGAAAAGATGTTAATTGCGGATTGGATCAATTGGCTTCGTGTACAAATTACAATTTATTTCGCTCCACTCATTTCTTCACCTGTGGATGATCTTTTCTTCAGATTCTTCGGTCGTAAATTAAGAGGTGATAAAATAAAACAGTCTCAGGAGCATTTACTCTATAATATTGCTTCACGTATCATGGAACCTTCAATGTCCTATCTTTATAAACGCTGTTGTCTATCAGATGTCCATCAAACTCTTGTCCGTCAATTTGTACAAAAGATTCGTTCTTCAGCAAAGAAACGTATTATGGACCTAGATTGGATGACAGAGAAAGCAAAGAAGCGTACACAAGAAAAGATAGATAATTTAGATCTGGAAGTAGCTGAAGTGGATTCTGGTATAAACTATAAAGCTCCAATCAAATTAATATCTGAAATAGATATTGTTCATAATATATGTTTATTAAATGCAGCACGCACAGAGCGCGATATATATTATGCTTGTCATCCAGGACAAGAGTCACCAGCAGGAGATGCAGTATATGAAGTAAACGCCCATTATTATAATTCTGGAAATCGTCTTGTTATACCAGCAGGTATAACGCTGTGGCCATTCTATGAGGATCAGGTGGGACAGCGTCCTGGTTGGTGTTTTGGAGGTCTGGGTGCAGTAGTTGGACATGAAATGCTCCATGCATTTGATGAGGATGGTAAGAACTATGATGAGAATGGTTATTTTAAGCCATGGTGGTCAAAGGCAGATTTACGGGAATATAATAAGCGTGCAAATGCACTGGTAAAATTATTTGGAAATACACGTTATATGGGGCGATTTGTAAATGGTCGTGCAACTTTATCAGAGAATATTGCAGATCTTGGGGGCTTAGCAATAGCACTTGATGCACTTAAACGGCATTTGGATGCACATAAAATTACAGGGCCTAATAGAGAGAAAGAGCTTCGTGAGTTCTTTATTTCATATGCAACTAGTTGGAGAACAAAGGAGCGTCGTACAAGATCTATATATCGTTTATTTACGGATGTTCATGCGCCGGCAGCTTTGCGAGTTAATCTGATTGTGACTCACTTCAAGGAATTCTATGAATTATTTGAGGTGTCGCCAGGAGATGCATTTTATATTGATCCGAAGGATCGGATTACCATTTTTTAAGCTGCAGAGCAGTAACGAAAAAAGTATCGCGAATGAGCGTGATACCAATAAAATTATTTCTTATTATTCATATTAGAGGAATTAATTTTATTCATCATGGAGTAAAAGGATGAGACGGATGACAAAGCTTTTTTGCTTACAGGTGCAGGTGCAACAGGAATCCATGCATTCATAATTGGCATATCTGTTCTATTAATCGGTCTAACCTTCATTGTCCTATTTGTTTTTTTCAATTTTTTTAATGTATGTCGTCTATTTGATCGCGAGCTTCTGCTGCCGCGAAGCGGCGTTTGGCTCTGATTTATAATCTGAGCTGAACCGCCTTTCTGTGGTTCTGAATGACCAAGAATATCTGAAAGAATAACATTATAATCAGGATGTTCAAAGAGGAATACTTTTGAGAAACCAGGAACATCAGATTTCTTTAAAAATTCCGATTTACTAATTGGCTTAGAATGGCTAACAGCATATTCATCTGCCTTTGCCATTTGTTCATCTGTTTTTAATGGAGCTAATAGTCTTTTAATTTCTCGTGGTGCCATATTATCAAATACATAGAAACCAGTGCGCATATCATATTTTAAAATACCAAAAGGTTCAATACCTTCAGTGCGAGCCATAATCATAAATTTGCGGAAGTTTTCTTCAAGGCCTTTTAGACGGTCTTCAGCAACAATCTTTTCAATCCCTTCTATATCAATATCATGGTTACCTTGATAGAATACTCCATCAGCCATAATTGTTGCAACAGGAAGAACAGTGAATTGATTTGCCTGGAGATCATCAATGAAGAGTTGTTGAATCTCTTCAATTGTTTTTGCCTTCCGTTCAGGAACTTCCAGAACATCTTTTCTTCCATAGATTGCAATCTCAGGAATACCCCATGTATTATTTGAATCTAGGTAAAAATGTTTCATAATAGTTGCAGCTTCTGAAGGATATTTTTCATAGAGTTGTTTCAAATATTGACCCATAGGAGAAGCGGCTGGATTATCTCTTTTAAGAGAATCTGATTTAGCAATAGCAATTGATCCAAGAATACCTAGTTTCTTTCCAAATTCTCTATTAATACAATTATCAAATCCAAGATTATATTTAGTAATTTTTGAATCGCATTCAACAGATTTAAATCGGTTACAGCGTTGAATAGAATCACCTGAACCTCGGAATTCAATAGGTGATGCACGATAAATAGGACTTGGATTAATTAAATTAACAAATGGTCTTGACTCAGATAATACATAGACTTGTATAGCATTATATTTATGCCATGCTGGTTTATCTTGTAGCCAATCTAAAATTCCTAGTCCAACAAATGGATATGGAAATGAAAAAATATTCTGTGTGCTTCTAATACAAAAACCATCTTCAGTTGGAATACCCAGAAAATCCATAAACATACTTTTTTCATTAATAATTTTCATTGCACGAAAGAGAAGCATGCCTGCAGGTAGATCAACCAACGGTATTTTAGCCGGTTTGCCTTTTAATCTACCATTTGTATAATAGTGATTAAAAATCATAAGTATAACCTAATTAATATCAGAATTTAAATTTGCAGCAAATCTTGGAGACGCCAATATTCATATGTTCCATCAGGCAAAGGTCGTTTAATGATAAACGGCAACCGTTTCTGTGCCAATTCCATACGTGCGATCTCACGGACATCGCTCACATGCTCAGGTACATTAATAAATGGTTTTGCACCTTGAGACAACTGATTGGCACGAAAGCCAATCACACGTGTATATTCATAACGAGTAATATAAGGATATGATTTATGGGCTTCATCAAAGTTCTTAAGACCTTCTGTTGCTCTCTCACCAGCAATAGCCTTTATAACATTATTAGCCAATTCAAGAGCAGTAAATCGCCGGGGCGGATTGACCTTTAATGGTATTTTATTAACAGTCTCTTCAACATAATCTAATACACATTCAGGGTGACTAGCATATAACTTATTGAATGCCTGTTGCTCAGTTGAGATTTCCACCTCGGCTCCAATATCATCATCTACATATTCATTTTCCTCTTCGTAGTCAGCACCAGCAGCATCATCGTCAGCCATTCTATCTATTAACTATTGTTTAATGTTAAGTTCTTTTACAATCAATTTTTTGATAGAATATAAAAAATTGAAAAAGTTCATCTGAGAAAATTCAAATTATTAGCAATTAAAGAGTAAGAACAACAAGATAACAGTAAGATGGCAGAACAAAACACTATTGAGGCACCGGCTGCAGAAGCAGCCGCACACACCGGTGGAGGATATGAATTGAAGGAATGTAATGATTTCAATATTATGGGACTGTCTAATAATCTACTGCGAGGAATTATTAGTTTTGGGTATGAAACCCCATCACCAATTCAGGCAAAAGCAATTATACCATTGATGGAGGGACATGACGTATTGGCCCAAGCACAATCAGGTACCGGTAAGACTGGAGCATTTTGTATTGGTTCTATTGCGCAAATTGACCCCGCTGTGGTTGTACCCCAGGTCCTCATCTTCTCACACACCCGTGAGTTGGCTGAGCAGACCTATACAGTAGCAAGTCATATCTCAAACTTTTGTAATATTAAGGTCCATCTTGCCGTCGGCGGCACTCCACTCCAGAACGATATTCGTGCAATGGAGTCGGGTGTTCATATGTTGATTGGTACTCCTGGCCGTATTGCACATTTGATCAAGATTCGTAAATTGAACCCCGCAACTATTAAGCGGATTATCATTGACGAGGCTGATCACATGTTGGAGGATCGGTTCAAGGACCAGATTTCAGAGATTCTTGCACCCGAGCCTGGCCTTCCCCAATTTTCAAAGGATGTCAAGATCGGGCTGTTTTCAGCAACACTACCCACAGCTGTGCGCGATTTCGCACTTGAACTGATGCCTGACCCAGTGGAGACACTGGTTCCTGCAGAAGAACTAACACTGGATGGTATTCAACAATATTTCGTGGAGGTGCCCGATGAAGCGGCGCGATTCCTCGTATTGGAAGATATCTATACTATGCTAAATGTAAATCAGTTGATCATCTTCGTAAATTCTGTCCAGCAGGCCGAGAGTCTCGCGGACCGTATGAAGAAGAATGGTCACGTACTTCAGTATATTCATGGCAAAATGACAACTGAGGAGCGTAATACACGGATGAAAGATTTCCGTACAGGTAGGTGCCGTGTGCTGATTAGCACGGACCTACTTGCACGTGGTATTGACGTGCAACAGGTGAGCGTTGTCTTCAACTATGAGATGCCGCAGAACCGTGAGAATTATATCCACCGTATCGGTCGTTCTGGTCGTTTCGGTCGTAAGGGTATTGCAATTAATATTGTTACACCGGCTGAGCATGAGCATAAACTCAATGACATCCGTGTTACATATAATACAAAGATTGAAGAGCTTACTGGAGATGTCCTCTCCTCGGCTCATACATTCCATAAGACTGCTTAGACTAGTCTGAGGAAATATAATATAAAATAAAAAAGTATAAATATTGAAAATAAAAATAAAATAAAATAAAAGTAAATATTTTTTGTTGGCAACTTAATGAGTAAAGATTTTATTATAAATAATAATTATTTATAATAAAATGTATAAAATCTTCGTTGTTTTCCATAAACAGATCTTTGATGAATGTTATGTGCAAATTCCACAGGAGATTTTGGATAAACATTTTGTTTTTATCGCTGTGAATCCTACAATAGAAAAAATCTATACACCTGGAAAATATAATGTAATTAATGAATGGACTCTGCCTAAACTAAATTATGATATTGATAATAATATTTTAAGAGAAAATACTGCCATATATCATGTTTATGAAAATAATTTGCATGTTGACTGTGATTATGTTGGATTTGCTCAATATGATATGATTTTTACTATGAAAGCACTTGAAAATGTTCAGCATTTGACACCTACAAGTTATCTTTCATTGTATCCATCTAATTATGATTATGCTGAATTTAAGATTCATCATGGTGTTGATCTTTTAAAATATATTATTGATTCATATAATTCTTTTTTCTTTACAAAAATAAAGAAAGAAGATCTAATTATTCCATTGTATAATACATATATTATACCAGTCAGTCTATTTGAAAAAATAATGCCATGGGTTATTTTTACATATAGTAATTTAATTGATAAATGTCTTGAATATCCTATGTACAATTCTGCAAAATTTTTAATAGCGAGTATATATGAAAGAGTAATGGCAATTGGAATAGGTGCAGAAAATCTAAAAATGTATAATATGCCATTGGACCATGATCATAATTACAAGAAATTGGCATATTAATCCATTTCACTTACATCAGTGTTGGCCTCCTCTGGTTCTTCCTCTGTATCATCCTCATCAACAGGTAAATCATCACGTACATCATGACGGCAAATAGGACACCTAACTGTACGTTCAAACCAAGTATCAATGCATGTGCGATGAAAAACATGGCGACAGAATCGTAGCTTCCGCAACTCTTGTCCTGTCTGCAAATGCTCCAGACAAACCATGCATTGTACTCCACTATGATCCGCCGTTGCTGTTAAAAGCTCTGATGCGCTGGCTAAAACTTCATTTGATGGACTAACAACGACAGGTTCAGGAAGATTTATAATTCCTGTAGTCATTAGTGTTAAATCGGGCTGTGAAAAAATATTTAGTAATGAATTCAGAAATTGTTGATCTGCTGCCGTTGTACCCAATCGGATATTTGCCCCATTTAAAGGAGCAATGGGGATAACAGGAGTATGAGGTGGAGCGACAGGAGGCTGCACAGGTGGCATTTGCGGCTGTAGGCCATATCTATGAAGATAGTCTCTCTGTGCATTTAAAAATGTATCACTGTGTAATCTCACTTGATCACGAATATATGAAAGTAATCCAGTAACAGTACTAAATCTTTCATGCTCATATAAAAGTGCTGGAAAATAATTATGAATATTATTAAAAATGGAGATACGATAAGGCTGCTGTTGCGCGCGATGTATATTATTGTAATAATTAGATTGTTGATTGGGATTATTGTAATTCCACCATGATTGATTATTCATCCTTACCACTCTAATTATAAAATTGACAAAGTTTTAGATCCTAAAAATACTACTAAACAATATAATATGTCATCTGCAGCAGAAGAACAACAGCCATATGGTCTTGCGGGTATTCGCAATTTTGGAAACACATGTTATGCAAATACAGTAATTCAGGCCCTCAGAGTAATTCCTGAATGGTCACAGATAATCAATAATGCACCAATGCCTGAAGCACCGACAGAGTCTTGTCAAAAGGTATTTGCAGCCTACAAAGATATTGCAATGACAATGTGGTGCAAAGAAACAGTTATGGGATCAGTGTGTCGTCCAGAGTTATTCTGGGAGACAGTTCATGATGCTGTGCGCGACACAGTATATGAGCAATTTGCAATTAATATCCCTCATGATGCACATGAATTCTTGAATTATATTACAGATCAGTGTCATGAGACATTGAAGCAGGCAGTGCCTGATTCACATGCTGATCGTGCATTATATAAATCACTGAATTATTTTACTAGCCCAATCATTGATACAATGTTCGGCTGGGAAAAGATTGAATGTTCCTGTTGGAGCTGTGGACACAAGAGTATTAGCTATGATGCATTCAATGTCCTCAAAGTAGGACTAAATAAATTGGAGACCAAGACTATTAATGAACTCTTATTGGAAGAGCGCAAAGATGAAACAATTGAAGATTATACTTGTGATAATTGTAAAAAGAAAACAATGATGAATATGCGCCGATCCATTTGGCGCCTACCAGAAACTATCTGTGTCATGTTCAAGCGATTCAGCTATGACATGGCAAGCGGCAGAATGAGTAAAGACAATTCACCATTTGATTATGATGGAACAGACATCGGATTCTCAGAGCATTTTAGCTCTGAATCGGATCATGAAAGTAAATCTTATATGTATAAACCAATTGCACTAATTGATCATTTCGGCCACATGGCGGGTGGTCACTATGTTGCACAGGTCTATCATCCCTTGATGCATAAATGGTTCCTCTTTGATGATGAACGCGGAACGCCACTTGATGGACCGAAATTCGGCCCTTCAAATTACATTATGGTACTACGCCGTCAATCACAAGAATAAGTAATAAGATATTATTATTGGAAAAAATTAAATATTTTTTGTACCCCTAATAATCAGGGGGTGAGGGTTTGCCCTTCGGGGCTTAAGGCTTGCGTTAGCCTGTAGGGCAATCCCTAAAAGTAAGGGCTAGAAGCAATATCCATAAACGCCTCATATGATGCACGTGTCATCATTGCCGAAGAGCCATTCTGAACACCTACATCAGCTAAAAATACGGTCTCAATGCGCCCCATCATTCCATCAGGGTGACAGACTCGGTAATGGACATGAGGATCTAAGCGACCACGGAAAGGTACAGTGTAGGCCTGAGGAGGGCGAACTTTGAGAATAGCATGACCACGACTATCAGCATGTGTTACACCAGCATTTTGGAACTCCTGATATGCTTCACGCCAATCATTGATATCTTCTAAACCATCCATTGAAGGTTCTGCAGCCCAGTACAGAACCTTTGATCCGGGAGGCACACGGACTTTGACTGCTACAGATGCTCCTGATGGAACACGTTCAGCTAAAACGGAGGCAGGCATTACAGTCTCACCGAGGAAAGGTAAATATGTGTCACGGTCAAACATAACCATGAGTGCCGCAAAGCCGATAAGTGCATAGACCACTCGTGCCATAAGACCACGACCAAAAATGAATTCAAGAAGACCAAAACGGAAAATAGCTACTGCACCATAATTGAGCGCACCTAAAATCAGAAGTATCATAGCCATTTTGAAAGCCCATTTTTTCATATAACTAATAGTGTCTTTCTTGCGCATTCTAATTATCCAGTTTAAATTTTAAAAGAATAAAGTAGTAATTATGATTAAATTATTTAATTTAGATTTGCATATTAGTGTAATTGAAGATGTTAAAGATATTTTGTATAGGTTATTTGGAAATTCAATTGAAATAACTAATTGGTCAATTTCTGATCATAATTGGGTTATGAATAAACCAATAATTAATGTTGAAATTATTAATCAAATTACATGGAAAAGAATTCAGCCACATCTAATTAAAGAATTTCAAGATAAATATGATAATATTTTATCAACATATGATGGATTTGTAGTAACACATACACCAGTCTTTGCACTCATTTTTGAAAAATACAATAAACCTATTATCATGGTTAATACATGTCGTTATGATCAACCATATTGTTGGAATATAAATGTTGAATTGTGGAATTGGTTATCTATTAGTCTTTCAAATCTAGTTAAAAAAGGTCAATTAATTGCAATAAGTAATAATAAAGCGGATCAAGAATATTTACGTCTTGGTACTAATATTCAAAGCATTCATATTCCTTCATTGGGTTTATATACTAATTCTAAATATAAGCCACAAAAAAAAGAATTTGTTTGTTATGGTGATTATATTTTTCCTAATCATCCTCTAATTGTTTCAAAACCAAAAGAAGGATATACATGGCAGGATTTATATTCTTTCAGGGGAATAATTCATAATCCATATGAAGTAAGTACAATGAGTTTATTTGAGCAATATTCAGCTGGTGTACCTCTTTTTTTACCATCAAAAGAATTCTACAAAAATTTAATTCAAAAACAAAAAATGAAATTAATATCTGTATATAATAATGGTAAAGGATATTTTCCATTAATAGAAGTATATACTGATTTAAATTTCTGGTTATCAAGAGCTGATTACTATGATAATAATAATTTTAAATATATTTATCATTATGATTCTATAGAAGATCTCATTCATAAAATTACAAATTTTAATGAATCAGATGAAGATCATGAAAATCGTCAAAAATGGTTAGAAGAACGTCGTGAAAAGATATTTGGAAATTGGAAAGAAATAATTGAGAGGGTATTTGGTCAAATTAAAACTTCATTTTCTTATTTTTAAATTAAATTAAATATACATTCCAAAAGGAATACCATCATCACGGTCCTTCCGTTTCTTCAAGAAGAGTTCCACATGTTCGCGCTTTACAATGAAGGGCAAACAAAAGTCTTTAATGTAGAATGGAAGTTCCTTTGAATTATACATTCGTAACATATTAATTTTCTGCACAACAGCTTCAATACAACGTTTCAACTCACGAACGCCTGTATCATCCGAAGCATATACATTAATAAGATGTTCAAGAACATCTTTTGGAATAGAAACACGTTCTGTTAGAGCTACCTCTTGAAGTGCTTCTGGAAGAAGATAATTTTCTGCGATTACAAGTTTTTCCTTTGCTGAATATCCCTTCAGCTGGATCACATTCATACGATCAAGAAGAATTCTATCTATCTTTGAAATGTTATTTGCGGAAAAGATAAACATAACCTTTGATAAATCAATTGGAACACCTGCCAAATATTTGTCTTCAAAGAGAGAGTTTTGTACTGGATCCGTTAAATGAACCAGTAGATTCTGCACCTCCTCACCCTTTGGTGTTGTGCTAATCTTATCAACTTCATCAAACATCAGGATCATGGACATTGACTTTGCACCAATAAGAGAATTCACAATCTTTCCTGGATGAGATGATTCATAGACAAGTTGATGACCAGTATAGGTTGATGCATCCGAATCACCACCGAGTGAAATAAATTGGAAAGGCCATCCAAGTGCTTGTGCAATACCGTTTTTAATAAGGGATGTCTTGCCGCACCCTGCAGGCCCCACCAATAGCAATGACTTACCATTAGCTTCTGGGTTAGCAATCTTATTAGCCATCCATTGAAGAACTTGGAGCTTCGCCTCATCCTGACCAAAAACAGATTTGTCTAGACAGGCACGTGCATTTTGGATAAATGTAGCGCATTGATCAGGACCATCACGTGTTAGTTGAACAGGGAGATCACGGTAATTCCCGAAGGGCATTGAGCATAATTTATCTAGCCATGCACGCTGTTTAAAATATTCAGATGTACTGGGATCCATATTCTGAAGTGCTTGGTACTTAGCAAGAGCCATCGCTTGCAGCTCTGGACTAATCTTCATTGTTAAAATACGAAACATTAGTTGAGCACCTGTATCAGTTGCAGTTGGACGACGCTCTAATGCATCCAGAAGTTGTTCCTGATGGACGGAGTCCATAGACTTGAAATGATCAATCTGTGCATCAATGCCGATCTCTTCAATAGGTTTATTAACCAGTTCCACAAAACGCTTTACTTGTTCAGGCTCCTTCTTTAAGTCATGGCGCTTTGGCACCATTGCAGCAGATTTATCCTGGAAAGATCCGATATTGATTTGCAAACTTGTTCCAGGAGGAAGTCCTGAAGCTTCTTCATCTTCATCGTCTTCCATCTCATCTTCCTGTTCCTCATCTTCTGCCTCTTCTTCTGTAGGCTCCTCTTCGTCTTCCTCTTCATCATCATCCATTTCCATGCGTGGTCTTTTAGTTTTTGGCGGCAATGAACGATTTGATGTAAGACCCTTAGCTCTATTACGTGTTACAGGCCCTGTAAACATACATTCATCATCAGATTCATCTGATTCTGAAGATTCATCATAATTATATTCAATTAGATTCTTTTTCTTATCATTGTCATTGCCTGCACCACCTCTACCCATTCTCTTACGACGTTTAGTATCAGATTCTTTGTATTTTTCATGCAAACTACTGTCAGAATTATCTCTTGGGAGTTTAGGCATTCTTTAAATATCAATTAGATATTGAATATAATCTCTAATTGATAAATGTGTACAGGTCTTAGGTTTGATAATTATTTAAATTCAACAATGTAAATAGTAGGTTCTTCACATTCAACAATTTTTAAAAGATCCACCATTTCTTCAGTTACATAAATAAAACTGTATTTGAATTTAATATCTGGTAAATCAGATTCATCCGGTAAATAACCTCTATAAATCAATAAACAATTATAATAAATAATTTTTGCTGTTGGCATAATTTCCATTAAGAATTTAGATACACTTGGAACAAATCGTCTTACATGCATTAAATGATCATAATTAATAATACAACGGGTTTCATCCTGATAAATAATTAATGGAGTTTCTACAGGCATTTAAATATATTTTCATAAAAAAAATATGCAAATATATTCAATTTTTGCAAAAATATGTTTTAATAGTTTAATTGCGACGGCGATGGGTGCGACGGCGCTTGTGGCCTTTGCTCGCCCTGCGGGCTTGGCGCTTACCTCCACGGCGAGTAACAGCACGAACAACATTTCCAACAGCAGCATTGGCATGACCAACAACTGAGCCAGCAGCGCGATCAAGAGTTGTAAGACCAGTACCAACAATACCACTAGCTGCACTTAGACCAGTGTGAATAATTTCATCAACACCTTTAATGCCGGACGTAGCGACATCACGCACGGCTCTTACACCATGACCAACAGGGGAATAAACAGTAGATAGAATACCACGACGGGATCCAGAGCGACGAGACTTACGGGCCATTTCTATTTACGCACAACAACTAAAAATTTGGGGCATTGCCCTTTTTACTTTTTATATTGTTTCACAATTCAAAGTGCGCTAATTGCATTCAGAATCTTCATACGTGCAACCACTTCAAGTGATGGGCACTCCTTTGATTCAACAGTGAAACTCATTATATCATCTTTCATTGTAGTCATCACACTAGTGCGAAGACTCTTAATAATTGCCGGCTTATCATTTTTAAGAACATTCAAAATTGTCTCAATACATGTAGCATAGTTCTTAATGAGATTCTGCTTACCTTCAAGTTTTGAGACAATTTTAATATTATTTATAAGGGTCTGGATGATCTGAAGGAAATATTCCTCAGACACCACACCATACTGGACTAGTTCGCTGATAAATTTACAATAACCAGCACGATAGTCATTATCGCGATTCTCCTTATCCATTGCATCCAAATCATTGTTGGCAGCCGAGATATCGGAGATATTATTAAAGATCTTGAAGAAGTTGGCATATAGTTTGTCCATCTCCGTTCTTAGATAGGGGAAAGTATCACAAAGTTCAAATAGAAGTCGTGCATAATTTGCACATTGGAACTTGTCCATGACCGCCTTATTGAAGAATAGTTTCATGAAATCTGGGAGCAGAGTCTCTGATGGATCTGTTGCCTTATCGTCTTCCATGAAATTGATAAATTGTTTCTTTGTTACTTCATAACGCTCTTCGCAAAACTTATTCAAGTAACCTTGGATCTGCTTCTGGAGAACCATCTCCTTCGCCGACAAGTTTTGCGCAAAACTCTTAAATTGTTTTGGAGCTGCTGGGACCACTGGGGCTTCAGCGACTACAGGAGCCACGGGTGGCTTCTGCAATCCCTCCATACATTTGGGTACAAACCGAGATTGAATTGTCTCGGCCTGTTTCTGGACTGGCTCCGCTGGAACAGTCTTATGCTGCCATGCATTACCGGTTTTGTTATAACTAGTTTGATATTGACTGGTGCTCGTGCTAGCGCTTGTACTTGCATAACCACCGCTTCGGAATGCTCCAAAACGGCTATTGCTGTTGCTGCCACCGCCGCTACCGCCACCATTACTGTTATCATTATAATGCTTATAGCCACTTGTGTTGCGGCTTCCGCCTCCACGACCATAAACTTTGCCACTATCGTGGCGTCTGCCTGCAGGAATGAATCCATCACCATCCGCTCCACTTGGGATCTTTGTTCGGACCTCCTGGATTGCATTATACATTTCAGTCGGAACCTTCATTGATCCACGGCACTTGTCACGTGCCTCCAATAGGAGCTTCATCGTAGGAGTCATTTCTTTTACCTGGGCGGCCATATCTGATACTGCGATTTTACTTGTTAAATATAAGCGCAAAGGGTTTATGTATTAGTTAATTACAGCTTTAAATTTCAATTTTTATCTATAATCCACGTAATATGTGTATATATACAAATTCAATACTAATTATTACTATTAGTGTATTAACATGGATATCAATGGAGTTTTTAAGGAACTGAGATTGGATTCTTTTAATGATTGGCTTGGTGCGAAGACTGCTTCCGGAAACATGGCTCTTAAACGGCCTCAATGGACAAATGATGGAGGAGCGCTTGCGCGCCGAACTGCCCAGATAGGATCTCTTCGGAATGGCCTTGGTAGTGGCAATAGCTACCAAGAACTGGAAGAACTTTTTGAAAAAGTTGCAGAAAATGAAGAAACTGCTTTGGAGATCATTGATACAGAACAAGAAGGCAAGGAAGAATTTCAGGAAGAATGCTATGGACAACTTCTATTTCGCCATGAAATACTTCGGCCGATCAATATGATTCCATTCTTCCTTACCATTCTTCGCTTCTTCAAAGTCTTCATTACACCTGCCATGGCTGTTCTTATGCCACTCTTAACAGTCGTTTTGCCATATATTATGATCCGTTTTGTCTTCGGTCTTCCAATGCCTGTTGGGCAATATTATAATATGCTTAAAGAATTCTATATGGGCAATGGTTTTAATGGTCTTCTTCCTACTCCCCAACTAAATGGACAATTATCTCAAATTGCCAATGCCGATCAGCCAAAAGATATGCTTGGACGTCTGAAACTCTGGGCACAAACTGCTGGACTTGCTCTGAGTTTTGGTCAAAGTATGTGGCAACCAATTCAATCTGCACGTCATTTAGCAACTTTAGATGTAACTCTATGTCGCCAAGGAACTGCTGTTAGAACAATTTATGAGTCAGCTGTTCGTATTCGCGCCGCCTTCGCATCAATGGGAATTAAAGTTACACGTCTGCCATTTGATGATTCAGAACTCGCAGATAATCGTATGGCAGTTGCTGCTGTTCTTGATTCTCCTGATCGCCTGCGACTTCTTATACAACTTATCGGTGAATGGGAAATCATGTATAGATTTGCCGTTCACCCAGATATATGTCTTGTGCAATGGCTGCCGCGTTCTGCCAAGCTACATCTTGCATTCCATAAAACCTTTGACATTCATTTACCTGCAGATAAATGCGTGCGATTCTCTGTTGGTTTCGGCAGTCGCCGAAATCATGCCCTACTCACTGGACCCAATCGCGGAGGTAAATCAACCGCTCTTAGATCTATTGGACGCAATATCTATTTAGCACATAATTATGGTGTTTCTGTTGGTATTGCAGCAGCTATGACCCCCATGGATTATATTCAGACCTGTCTGCGCTTAGAAGATATACCCGGATCTGCATCACTCTTTGAACGTGAGGTCACAGTAGCCTCATTGGCTTTACAGAGGGCAGCCGACCCTGCACTCCAGGGAATTGTTTTAATTGATGAACTTTTCCATTCAACTAATCCACCAGATGCATTAATTGCTAGTCAACAATTCCTTGAACGGCTATGGAAATCAACAAGTACAATCTCAATAATCAGTACTCATATGTTCCAACTTCTGGAAAAGGCCGCTGACCATTCGGTCAGCCTTCTATGCTGTCCGGCCAAATATAATGCTGACCGAACGGTAAGCTACAAGTATGGTCTCAAACCCGGTATTTGTAATGTCAGTTCCGTCTATGAGATTTTGCAGGAACAGGGGCTTTAGTCACGTCCTTCTGACGCTTTAGTCACGTCCTTTGGACGCTTTGGTCGCCCCGAAGGGGCTTTGCGATTATTCATCTTCCAGAAAGTTATTTCACCTATTAGCGATGGCAAGTTCTGATGTATTTACTATTAGTGCGCTACTAGTGCTTATTATGGGTGCAGTATGTTTTTACCTATATACACGTATCAAGCAAGTTGAGAAGAAGGTGACTCTGGTGGAGGGTATTTTACTGGATCTCAAGACTGCAACTGAGGCCTCATTCATGGATTTCCCGGCAGCATCATCATACATGTTTGCAAAGGATATTGGCCAGGATGATGATAGTGAGGAGGAAGATGAAGATCAGGGTGAATTGGAGGCCTCTGAAGAGGCACCCTTTGAGCCTGAGGATGAATTAAGAGATGAATCTGGGCCCATAGAGACTGTGCATATTACTAAGATTGTTGAGGAGGAGCCACAAGAGGCTCCTGTATCAGCAGCAGCAGCGGCGCCCGCAGATGATGAGTTCAAGTCAGTCCAGGTTTCAAAGCCTGATACTATTACTAATAATCTTGAAATGCTTAATGTCAAGGAATTAAGTGCTATTGCACGTTCAAAGGGTATTGCTGTTAGCAAGTCCATGAAGAAGCAGCAATTAATTGAACTAATTGGAGCCAAGGGTTCAGAGTCAGCTGAAATAGCTGCAGAGCCTATGGAAGATAGTTTTGCCGCTGATTCTGATCTGCTTGGAGGCAGCTCTGCCCTTGCGGGTGCTCCTTATTAATAGCTTATTATGAACTAGGATAGAATGTTAAGACAATCTGTAGCAGATTCACGTGGTTTCCGTTATCAAAGTCAGCCTAATTATGGCGGCCAACAGCCTTCGGCTGCAGAAATCCGGCAGCAGGCACGTCATCAACCTATTGGTTCTACGGTTGAGCCAGCCCGTGATGCTCGTTATCCAGCATTTGCGGGTCTAATGTCTGATGGACGACTTGTCACAGACTATAGACCTAAATGTTCCAAAAATATTCGCACAGGAACTCAATTTGACGTCAAAGAATGGATGCAGCAAAATGCAGTTGATATTATTGAAGTTAGTCGTCGTCGCCAAGTGGAATGGTCAGGAGCATCGTTGCCTCAGCCTGATCTAGCTCCCCCTCCTGCTAATGCAGCTGTTGCAAATGCAGATACAATAGATGTCATTGATACTGGTATTGCAGGTGGTCTAGGAATTCAGCGTGCCAATGAGGTTGCGCCGCCACTTTTTGGAACATTTAGCTATCAGCCTTCACAGCGTGAGGAGGTTATGTCTATGCACCCTAAGACACAGATCACAAGTTTCTATGAAGGTGGTCGTAATACTCCCCGTGGTCGCGTACAATTGATGGCATCTAATGGGCGGATCAGTCGCCCTGGAGTTTTCGCAGAAACAGGTGTTCCATCCTTCCGTGGAGCGAATGAAAGCACGCTTACTGGTGAACCTGTTTTACAATAAATATAAATATAAATTTGAATATTTACTATATATTTACTGTTGGTATCAAAAATGAATAATTATAAGTCACAAGTATCTCGTCTAAGAGCATTTCGCAAAGAAGAACCAGAGAAACAAGAAGAGTCAGATAATTCTTCTTGTTCTTCTGATGAAAGTAACTATGAATGGATTGAAGATGAAGATGAACGCCAATTGATGGATGATTTAACCTTTAGCATAAATCATGTAAAAGTATGGTCAGGTACTGTCTATGATATGATTGATATGATTAATGATAATATAAGACAGTTTAAGGAAAAAAAGAATCAGGAAATATATGATGAACCAGTTTCATTAGAAAAAAGTATTGTATTATATGATAATAAAAGTAAAAGCGAAGTTGCATTTGATATGCCAACGTGGATAGCTTTATGGATATTTATTACAATTATAAATTATTCAATTAAACTTTTATGGGATCAAATATTTTAAAGAAGTTTGTTTCCAACAAAAATATTTACTTTTATTTTTGTTTTAGACATATAGTTAATATATAGTTATACATTAATTATATGTGTTGTATATACTGGATCTGACTTCAAGTCAGTATCAGATGTTACGTCAACATGATACATACGTGCAAAATCCCTCCTCAAAGAGTGATATGCTGATTCTGTTCCATGTGTAAAGTAAAAGTCGCCTCCAATGCAATTTGGAGGAACAATCTTAAAACCATTTTTACGTTCTTCAATTGCAAAACCCTTGCGCTTCAAATACTTGAATACGCGCTTAATTTCACTTGAACCGTGTTGATAGACCATCTTAATTGTGCATTATCTTTTTATAATATAGCAAAAATCAATTTTTTTCTATTTAATTTGATAGAAATTTGTTTTTTCTAGCGACTAAAGCTGTCTATGAGTATATTTAAGTTTAATAGATGTTAAACCTTCTGGCCATCGCAAATATTCAATATCCCAATTTGTTCTTCTTATAGTTCGGTTAATAGATATATTTAGCACCGAACCTTCTTTAAATGTATTTGGTTTATCAATTTCTATATATCCATTATAAGTTAACTTAATATAAGTTTCTCTATTCCTTCTACAAATTTTCATTCTAATTTGTGTATCATAATTTACATGAATATCAGTATCTAATTCTGATGTAATATTATATGAATCAGTTACAGGTCGTATATTACTTTCTACTTGCAGAGGTATTGAGTTAGGACTAACTCTTGATCCTTGTGCACCCATGATAGCTCAGTTAGTCCAAGATAATAGAATATTTATATTCAATTTTAGATTTCAACCTAAGGTTATAATATTTAAAAAGAATAGAAATGGCTTCAAAAACCACAATATGTGCATTTGATATTGGAATTAAGAATTTAGCTTTCTGTGTGTTTGATGGAATAGCTAAGAAGCCTATAGCATGGGCTAATGTGAATATTCTTCCAGATTCTGAGAAAGAGAAATCGCGTACATGTAGTCAATGTAAATCTGCAGCGAAGTACGAAGTACCAGGCGGAGCCGTGAAGTGCAAGAAGCATTTAGGAACCACGCTAATACTTCCTGGAGGTGAAACTAAGATTCCACTTTTAAAAGATCTGAAGACTGTTGTGAAGAATAATTCTCTTCAGGTGACTGGTCAAACTCGTGATGCACTTTTAATGGCACTGAAGACAAAATTTGCTATACCTCTGGAGAAGCCGAAGAAGGTCGCAGCTACACATCAGCCAATTTCTGTATTACATGATGGAATTTTGAAAATGATTGATGAGTATTGGTCGCACTTCCAGAAGGTTGGTCGCTTCGCCCTTGAGAATCAGCCTGTTCTTAAAAATCCCACAATGAAAACTGTTCAAATTCTTCTATTTGCTTCATTGCGTCAAGCCTTCATTGGACGTGGACTGGCGGCACCACAAGTAGATCTAGTTCATGCTGGTAAGAAAGTAAAGGGAGTTATCGCAGGTGATGCTGGTTATGCTGATCGTAAAGCAGGATCTGAAGCGAGATCAGAGGCCTGGCTCACCAGTTCTGCACCCGAATGGCTTCCTGTACTCACTGAAGCAAAGAAGAAGAGTGATCTTGCAGACGCTTTGTGTATGTGTCTGGATTTATCTGTAATCTAAATAATTCACAATATAAATTAAGTATTATGGAGGAGACTTTTATTGATTTACAGATTCATTTTAATACAGATGACGGTGCACCACACCCATTTATTGATAAAATTTTCAATTATGAAAACAATGGAACAGAGGGAATCCTTGAATTTGATGGCTATTACTATGTAAATGATAGTGAAGATGCGGCGGCGAAAGCACGATTAGAATATGAATATGTTTATGCATATACTTTACCACAGGATGCACAAATGATTATTTGCAAAGATTGTATGCTTACACACGCCTATGAAATTCAGATTTATAAACGCGAAAAGATAGAAAATACTGATAAGTTTTCTATTGTGGATGAACCTGATGGATCAGAGATGAGCGTCTGTTTTTTCCCAACAGATCGTCAAAGAATTTACTTTAAAGTACTTGATATAATGGTGCAGCCTGCGACTAATAATGCACACTAGTGCGCCAAATACAACACCTAAAAAACCCACGTGTTTCAAAGATAAAATGGATGTTCCTATCTCTGAAATGCGTGATTTTGTCGGCGGGGGATTTGATGATGACCTCGGAAATGTGATTAACCTAACTGATCTAGGTGAAGATCTCGGTTCTAGTCTACTTTCTAATAAGCCAACTCCGGCAGCCACATCAGGGGCTAAGTCAGTTTCATTTGATGTCGGATTTGGAGGAGGCGGTGGCGGCAGCTCAGGTGGAATAGAGATTCTTGAGCCTCTTGATGCAGTTAATTTAGATATCAATCTTGGACCCAGTGACGGATTTGGCTTTGGATCAAAGGCGCCTGCTCCTGCTATTTCAATTCAGCGTGATGAGCCTGGTACATCATCCTGGTTTGGTAGCTCTGGTGCGGCACCCGCACCTGCTATGCCAACTGATACAACTAACACTTTTGGTGAGGCCTCTTATCGTGCAACAGTTGATCCATCTGCTGAAAAGAAGGAGAAGGGTGATTATATCAATAAGCTGAATCGTTTGGAGCAGAAGGGATTCCCTGTAAGTCGTCGTTTTACTATGGATAATAGCTTAGACGAGATCAAGGATGAGTTTAATCGCCTTGTTGATGCTCGTCAGTTGGAGACCTCTATCAAGTTTCAGCGCCAAATGGTGATGGGTCTTGTCACTGGTATTGAGCTTCTCAATGAGAAGTTTGATCCTTTTGATCTCCAGCTCAAGGGTTGGTCTGAGTCTGTCCATGAGAACATTGATGATATGGATGATATCTTTGAGGAGCTCTATGATAAGTATAAGGGCAAGGGATCAATGCCTCCTGAGGCACGTCTTATGATGGCGCTTGCTGGTTCTGGCTTCATGTTCCATTTGAGTAACAGTATGTTCCGTAAGAATATGCCATCAATGGATGATATTTTCCGTCAGAATCCTGGGCTACAGCGTCAATTTGCCGCGGCGGCTGCACAGCAGATGGGTGGACCTGGTTTCGGTAATTTGATGGGAGCTGCAGTGAATGCACCTATGCCTCCTGGTCCCGAGTTCTTCGCACAGCCTCCTGCGCCACCTACTGCTTCAATGCCACCTACGGGAATGTTTTATGGAGCACCTGGATCAGGCCCACAGGTGATGGCGGCACAGGAGCCTCCTAAGGCACCACGTCGTGAGATGAAGGGTCCTTCAGGGGTTGATGATATCTTGAAGACCTTTGAACAGGCGAGACAGCAGGAGTCTGAGCCGATGTTCAATCCTTTCGGTGGTGGTGCAAGCCCCTCAGGAAATGTTATGATGAGTGGCACTGCTGATATACAGCAGCCTGCAGTTGCGGCGATCCATGAGATTCAGTCCATTGTCAGTGAGGATATTGGATCAATGGCAGAGAGCCGTCGCGGAGGTGGGCGCCGTCGTAAGGCACAGCCTGTTGGAAATACTATGAGCTTGAATATTTAACAGAGCCCTTGCAAAATTTGAAAGATCTTGAAGCCAGAAATATAAAATCAAAAAAATGTCTACAACTTATCTATATATTGATTGTCTCGGTGATTCAGATCTCAAAGATAAATACGCAGCAGCTAAGCCGAAGCCCGGTGATGTAGGTGTTGATCTCTTTTGCACAGAAGATATTGTAGTTCCTGCCCGTGGTCAAGCTACACTGGATTTTAAGATTGTATGTAAATGCGAAGCATATAATGGCAACCTGAGTGCATATTATTTGTATCCTCGTTCATCAATTTCAAAGACTCCGCTGCGTATGTCAAATTCTGTAGGCATCATTGATGCTGGCTACAGAGGCCATATTATGGCCAAGGTTGATAATATTTCCAATACAGATTTTGTTGTGAAGTCTGGTGATCGCTATTTCCAGCTCTGTGTGCCGTTCTTGATTACACCGACTGTTGTTCTTGCACCAGTAAATGATGTTACTGAGAGGGGTGCAGGTGGGTTCGGCAGTACTGGTCGCTAGACCAGTACTGACGTCTATGAACGCAAGTGAGTTCGGCAGTTCGGGTCGCTAATGCCAGTTACGAACTTATTGTCAAAAAAAATTGAAATACAATTTTTCTATTAACTATAATTGCGACAAAACACAAGGCAAATGCAAGCAGCAACTACTATTCAGCAATGGTGGAGGTTTATGAGCGAGTTCAGGTGCCCAAAGTGTGATGGATTTTATAAGGGAAATTGGATGTGCAATGATTGCTATATGCAGCGTCATGCAGATACCATCCCAGAAAACATTTGGATTGATATTGAAGAAAATGAAAAGGAAAGGAAGCGATTGAGTCAAGAAAAGAAGCGAACACTCGGTCTGATCAAGTAATCCAATGGTAAATATTTTTAGTGGGGATTTAAAGCCATAGACTAACTAGAATGTAGCAAGAGTTTTGCGACTTTTGCTAATATGGTCCCGTAGTATAGCGGTTATTACATCGGACTTTGAATCCGATAACCCAGGTTCGATCCCTGGCGGGATCATTACCAATTTTATTTTTATTTTATCTTAAAATAAAAATAAAATATTGGCAAATAGTATAATGGCAAAATGAAATTTTCCATCAAACAGTTAAAGCTTCACAACTTCAAAGAGGTCAAGAGTATTTTCTATGATACATTTGACTTGCACGATGATCCAGAATTTTTCGCCGCATGGCGAAACCGAAATCAACGAAGCAGCATGGGCCTATTTTATAGGGGCACGCTGATCGGATTCGGACTTGTTTGTAAATATAAACTCTGCTTTCTTGCAATTGCATGTGAATTCAGAGGTGGTGGATCAGGTTCCATTTTATTAAATGCAATCTTATCCACATTGCCTTGCTGCCATCTAACTCCCATCAATGATTCGCGTATAATTTCTTGGTATGAAAGACATGGATTCCGGATTAGCCGGCGTATAGACCCTCACAATCGTTTCAAAGTTCCATTAAAAGAACCGTATAAATATAAACCACATGAACGCTGGGCTTTATCACAACCACGCCATATTATGAGTTGGCATCGTTATGCCTTGAGGAACCGACTACGGGCAAAATATTTTTCATAATCAATCGTTTTCTCTCCTCCTCTCAATTTGATAAAAGGTAATTTATTTACTTCTGGATCATTTGAAATCTTATCAATAATACAATTATACTTCCAGTCACATTCAGTCTGTACTTTAAACATATTGCGATCTGCTGGATATAAAAGTATTTTACATGGGGTTTTGATGCGTCGTTTTAAAACTACTTGCAAACATGCATGTTGAGTTAAATACACATTCTTTGGACCGTCATTGTAAATACTATCACTAATTGGAATATCGGAGGCCATAATAGCAGCTCTGTAATTTATAAAGCCGGTGCGAATAGCATTTTCAAATTCTTTTAGCCATTCGCGAATAATACGACTTTGTCTAGGAGCCATAATAAACCAATTTTCAATATATTCTTCTGGAACTGGTTTATTCAAAGTAAAACATCCAATTTCTGCACGCGTGCTTATAGCATCGTTATATATTTCATTGATAGCTGCTCCATTATTTACAATAATACTTGAATCTAACCACAATCCTCCGTGCTTTTCAAGGAGTTTCAGTCGGATCCAATCTGCCTTATGCTGTGGTTGCAGCTTCTCATATCCTTTAGGACTTGTTGAAAGATCAATATAATTTCCCAAAGTATCATTTGTTAATAAAATATGTTTCCAATCTGGCATTGTGCGATCTCTTTCTTTCATTATTCTTTGAACAATCGGAGGGACATCCTTGTCCCAGAATGACCAGGCAACTTTTGGAATATTATATTTTGTTACTATTAAAGCAATAATTGATATAATTAATAATATAGCTAATAAATATAATTTCATCTATTTATTAGATTACTAAATATCTCAAATTGGTATTTATAAAATTGACAGATTACAACTAAATTATTAATTAATAAAACAATGGCTGAAGTAAAACCAAAGAAAAAGTCAATCCCTAAGGTAATGAAGGATCTATGCTGGAGTAAATATGTAGGAGATACTGTCGGAAAAACAAAATGTATGTGTTGTGAAACAAATGAAATCAAAATGAATGACTTTCAATGTGGGCATGTGATTGCAGAAGCAAGTGGTGGTAAAACTACTGTTGATAATCTGCGACCTATTTGTAAGGCCTGCAATTTATCTATGGGTACTGAAAATTTAAATGATTTTAAGAAAAAGTGTGGGTTTGATAAAGTACAATCTGAACTTCCAATTACTTCAGAAGCTAAAAAAGATGAGGTAGTATTCTGGTCACCTGGTATGTTCTCACATGGAGGAATTGTAACAATGCCAAAGTATATTAAATGGCAACCAGGAACAAACTCACTTCAGATGGGACAAGAGCTACAACAGTGTGGATATGTATATAATAAATCTACAGGATTATATGAACGTAAATAATTCTGTTGATTTATTTGCAATTTTAAATATGTAATAATTCTAATAATCAAATAACTGTCTAACTCTATCCAAATTTTTCTTGTACATGTCATAAACATCTGGTGTAGGTGCAGATTGTTGATCCTTCTGGATAGCAGGTTGCTGCTGCTGTTGCTGCTGCGCTTTTGCAGCCTTTTCCTGAAGTTGCTTGAAGATATTTGCCTCTTCAGGTGTTAGACCTGGTGCTGAAGCCGAAGGGGCAGAAGGCGCCTCTGGCTCCACCTTAGTCGCAGGCTTAGCACAAGATGCTCCTGGAAGACCACCCTTGAATAAACAGAGCGAAGAATTCTCATTGAAGAGATATCCTATCAATGCAATTGCAATAAAGGCCATCCAGAATGCCGCCCAAATGTTACGAGTACCAATGAAGAAGACAACGAAGATTAAGAAACGACGAACCCATGGATGTGCGAAGAATGCCTCCTGTCCCTTGCTCATTTCAAGAGACAAGAAGCGTGATCCTAGATTCATCGTCAACATCATAAGTCCAATAAAATATGGACTTGTATTAAAGTTATTAAGAAATACATCAAGCCAATGAGGAGCTTCGCTCATACCCATAGCCATAGCCGGAACTGATCCTAGACTCATCCTGGCAAATATATAGATTATATTAAGCCGTGGTTAAAGCACGAAGATCTGCCAAATATACTACAACAGCAAGCGCAGCTAGGATGCCAACACGAGGGCACCAATAAGCAGCAGCGACTGCCGCAATCACCATTAAAAGACGCCACCAAGGCTGTCCAGCCATTAGGATTAATTCCCTAGGATATTCAGCTTCAAAAGTCAGCCCGAAGACAATGAGCCATGTGCCTAAAAGTACAGCTGTGACCATGCGTGCCAATGAATCAATTTGACCAGTAGACTTCATCATTGATGTCCAAGATTCCATATTCCTGGTCTTCGCGCAGAAAATTAATAGGGGGCCAATGTAATTATATTATCACGTTCAACACGCTTCGGCTTCTCCTTCATTACGCGCTCAATGAACCAGCGATTCTTATCGGTTGTTGGCTTATCCACTTCTACAACAAAGCCTTCCACGGAAGTTCCAACAAATCCTTCACTAATAGTCGCCGGCATCAGAATCAGCACAACCATCGCAGCCAAAATACCGATCGGCCATCCTCCAAGCTCAGTGGCAACAAGAACTGCAATAACAGCGGCAGTGCGCCCGTAGAATGAATCTAAATGTACCTTATATGCCGGGGCAACAGATCCCGAAAAAATAATTAAACTAATACAAATGACTATAAATAACATTTTAGCGCCTAAAAATTCCATATTTCCTCTATATTTCCCAAGTATCTTATTTGAGACTGACAGCTCCTGGAAGACCAAATCCCCGATCCCATTTTGCAGAAAGTCCATTGAAAGACATAGGGCTTTTGAAGAGAGCTGCTTGAGTGAAGAAGGAGTTCTTCACGAAGTCAAGGAAGGGCGAAGCATCTCCAGGATTATTTTCAAGATACACCAAAGTCTTCCTGAAGGCCTCGTTTGCTTCATCCTTCGTAACCTTCGGATTCATTACCTGTTCCATTGAAACAGATGGATTCAGACCAGATGTGAAAGCTTCCTGAAGAGCAGATCTATAACTATTCTGGTAATGGACTAGCCATATGAAAGAACTTACAATAATAATACCAACAATCACTGTTAATGGTGCAGGGCAACGAGCAGCAGAGGCCATATTCTACTTTGATATACATGTTTTTGCTGGATGGGCGGCTAAATACTATGATAAATAGTCTGCTGTTCCGATAGGATGGAATATTGTACACTTGATGATGCGTTTCCGGCTACAGCCGCAGCTTCGGGATGCCGAGGCACAGAAGCAACTTCGTCTCAAAGACGAGAGGAGCGCCGAAAGGCGCGTCGTTGCAAAAACCCTGCCACTGAGGGCATGGAATCAGATCCGGATCGTCAGGTTCTGGGTGCAGGTGTTCCGACTCCAATGCGTGGATCTGGGGCTGCCACTGGTCAAGTGAATCCTTATAATCCTGCAACTGGCCTTACAGAGCATGCACCATTAACTGCAGAGCCTATTGGGCAACAAGAAGATGATATTATTGCCGCCGTGCCGCGATCTGCATATATGGCCCGCCGTCAGCCTGCAAACACTGTGGCGGCTCATGTTCAGCTCCGTGAAACGGAGGGACCAACTACTTTGATTAGCTCCGCATCACAGCAGCCTCCTGCATATTTTGGTGCAGATCCTTTGAATGGACCTGATCCGAAGTCAAGCCTGGCCTTCAAGGAAGATTTCGCAAATTACAATCCAATTGCTGGTGATTTTAATTTAGAGCCAAATTTTGAAAAGACTTTCGGACAACCGGCTGAAAATCGTGCAGCAGGTGCAGGACTTCCTATTCCATCTATTGTTGATGCATGGAAGCGTCTAACACCTTCAGGGGCTAATACTGCCTTCATTGAATATTTACCACCTCCTGGTGGTGAATTAATGCCATTTGGTTTGGGCCAAGGCCAAGGCCGAAACCCTAAGGAAGAATATGTTGTTGGCCAGCAACAAGGACAACAGTATATTCAAAATGATATGAAACGGCGTTTTGATGAGATTTTTTCACGTCTTGATGACCTGGAAAATCGTATGACAACCGGATCAGAGAACACTCAGATGGAATTATTCTTATTTATTCTTTCTGGTATGTTTGTTATGTTCTCTATTGACATGTTCGCGGCGCGCCGTTAAACGATAATTACTATTATGTTTTGACCCTCTTCTTGTTCTGTTATGAACTATAAGCGGATCATTGGCTCCACCACCCTCTAATTCTACATTAGGAGCCACTCCAGGTAATGGCTCAACAAGTGGCTCAGGCTCAACAGCCGCGCCTTCAGCAGCAGCATCTTCACCCGCATCTACAGCTTCAGCTGCATCAAAAAATGCCAGAAGATCAACTGCTTCTTCATCTGCTAATTGTTCAGCAGCCTTGGGATCTATTTCTGCCAATGTCTTTATATCAATCTTACCATATTTAATGTTAAGGAAACACTTGTAATTTTCAGGTACTTGTAACATACCCTTAATCTGATATTTAAATATCTTATTATTATCCAAAAAGTGTGATGCATTACCATTATATCTAATAACCAAACTAGCTGTACGAAGACGCTCTAATGAATCAGGATCTATACTTGTGATTGGTTTTACCACCAATGTCTTATTCTTTTCTGTCACAATATCATCGGAATCAATACCCTGTGTCTCATATGATCCAAGTAAAGTGATAAGTAGTGTATTGACTTGTTCATAGGTCAGTTCATGAATCTTGGCCATCGCCTTTTCACATGCAAAGACACGTTGTTGTGGTGTTAAGAACATGTATGGTGGTGCCTGAATATCAAGACGAGTAATATCAATGCGCTTGGACAAATTATCAAGTTCTTCCTCGCTAAATTGCAGACCTTCACCACCAGTAAAAGTGTAACCAGCGAACGTTTTGACAAGTTCTTTTTCAGGTGAATTATCCGCAAGTCTTGGAAGAATTTCTTCTCTTGCTTTTACGCCATATGCATATAACACACTGGCTAAATACTTCAATTCCTCATCTGTATTTGTCTCAATCTTAGGAATCTTCGGAACTTTAAGATTAATAGTATCCTTCTTCTGACGATCAGCAATATTCTTAACATGCTTATTATAGAACTTATGTCTACTTAGAATTGAATCATATAGAAGATTGAATAATTGGCGATTTGCAATGAATTCCTGATGCTTAACATTTACAAGATTATATTTTTCAACCTCCTCCTCTGGTTGATCAAACATCTTGAAGCGCTGACGAGGAGGCATAGGTGCTGCAATATATTGTGTGGGCAGGCCATACCATGATGGTGCCACATATTCAATATCATATTCGCAATATGCTCTAAGAACCTTAGCTGCATTCTTTAGCTTATCGGTCTTTTGCTTAAATGCCTTATCAAGCTTGGCATTCATTGGTTTAGTGGTAATGAAATGTAGGACTGAAATGAGTTCACCATATTCATAGGGATCTTGACTAGACAAGAATGTCTTGAAGCAATCATTGAGCTTACCATTTATGTCTTTTTTAGCTTTGTCATCTAATTTAACAGGTGCACCTTTAACCTTAGTTGGTGCAGCAATACGTACTGAATTCATGTAGGCAATTATAGGATTAGTAGCAAGTGATTCAAGAAGTGGGTTCTTCTTTACATCTGCATCTGCCAAAATACAGAATAATTCCTTGAATTGTTGGAAAAGTGCTTTATTGAAAGCAACATATTCTTTGATCACATTCATTGCATTTATAACATTTGTTTTTGAATATGCATATAATTTGAGAGATTCAGGGCTGCAGAAATAGCCTTCAAGGACATTAGTTCTAGGTGCAACAAATAGTCTTTGAGTACGATCAGGAATTACATCTGCACTATCTGCACTTATTTGTCCACCAAAAGTATTTATTAATAATTGTATATCTCTATCACTATTAAGCATATCATTGTTAATAAATTTAGAAGCTAAACTACTATAACGATCTTTAGTTGCATTTATTCTATCTATGCCAGTGAAATTTAAAAGTGGATCACCTGAAATTGGTCTTAATTCAACAATCTTACTATAATCTTTACCTCTTAAATATTGTGGTAAAGATATTGCAGAATATTGTGTAGTAAGTATTTCATATAATTTCTTAATATATAAAATTGCATCAACTGCATACATCTTCCAAACAGGATCTCTCATATTAATGCGAATTTTAGGATTGAATGTTGCAACTTCATCTGGTATTTTAGGAATATCAAAGAGTGTTACCGCACCAGGAGCGGCAGCAGCGGCTGGTTCAGGGAACTGCTGATTACTAAATGTTGCTGACATTACATTCTTCATTTTAAGGAATGGATTATTGCGAATATCACCTAATGAAAGTAAATAAGTAACAGCCAGATTCTTTTTTGTTTTTAATTCCTTTATTTTATCTTGATTGATTGCAACGAGTCTATCACGCTCAGCACTTGGATCTGCCTTATTTGTTTCATATATTTCGGATTCTATTGTTTTGATATTATTATCTAGAGTCATACATTGTTTCTTGAAATATAAACGGAATTTTGCAATAACTTTATCTAATGCAACTATGAATGCCTTTATTTCATTATTTTTAAATCCAACGCCGGTTTCCGTTACAGGACCACTGATAAAACGATTAATCAAGCCAAACCATGTTTGTCTCTGTTGTGCATCTAATCCTGCAATATTGGGGAAAAGATCATTAATATGTGTTATAAAAGTGCTAGATTCCAAGGCTGCGCCAGCAGGTGGAATCATAAATTTATTTACAGCTACGCCAATTTCAGCATTAGTAAAAAGATTGCCACCAAAATCTGGTAATGCAGTAATATTAATAGGAATATTAAATATATTGAGTTCTTGTACCATTTTCTTGATGGAATCATTACCTAGACCAAATTGGGGATCAAACAATAATTTTTTCTGAATAGAAATTAATAAATTGGGATCACTTGCAAATGTTGTTTGTAATGCTGTAGTGAGTGCAGAAGTATCACCTGCAACATCACCTATACGTCTGGTACGAGGATCTATTCTAGTATCAATTGTAATTGGCTTTGAGCCCATAAAACTGGTAATCCAGTTACCTGCTCTACTCAATCCACTACGTACTGGTGCCAGTGAAAGCAATCCTCCAGTTCCACCTAATATATATAAAACATATGGAGGAACGAAGAAACCACCTTTCATATTAATATCAGGTATTTGTTGATCAGAACCAGAGCCGCCACCGAACCATGTCTTAATCTCCTCTCTGTAAGGATATTGGACCCATTGACCTTCGCCAATTGCTCTAATCACCTTTTTAGTATCAAATCCAGTGAAGTCTTTTCCACCTAGCTTTGTATCCTTGTAATATTTCTCATATCCTAATTTCATGAAGTTGCCAAACACTGGAATATTGAATAGTTCTTTGAATGTAGTAAAATTAGTATTTTCCTGTTCACCAATTGAATATAATACAAGCTCAAACTGATTCATTAAATAAAAGAATGATGTTATTCTTTCTTTTGTGGTTTTAGAATCAAGAATAATTAAAGACACTAATTTGGAAAGCAATGCGATTATTAATTGGATAAAATTCTTTCTTTCATCTGATCCAGGTGCACCATATAAAATATCAACAGGGTAATCAACAAATTTAACACCACTGACCTCAAAGGCATTTAATTTACTACTTGTATTTTCATCCACATCATCTTTAACTCCAGGGCGAGAACCTAAATATTCTTCTGCCTTAAATTCAATTGAATAAACAAAAAATGGAGGTACTTTATTATATTGAGAAATTAATGGATCTGGAAGTACACCTTTATCTTTTAAACTAGTCATTATTCCAAAATATTTAGTATACGTCAAATCAGCAGGATTCGCAATCATTTTATTAAAAACATCACGTTCCCATCTATTATTATCACGTTCAGATGGTTTGTAAAATGCTGTAAGAATTGCTTCTGATGTAGGAACACTTGCATCATGATAAGGTGCATCACGATAAGCTTCACGTAATGCTTGTAGAATTGCTAAAATACTATCTTTTGTATTTGCAGCAAAAAGATTTGCATAATTTGTAATATCTTTCATTGTTTGTTTATAATTAGTTTCTTCTTGAATCATTGCTGTTTGCTCTGCAAAAAGATTAATAAATTCTAATATTCTATTACTTACATTAGTTCTAGCAGCTCTATCACTTATAAAATTAGAAATTACTGTTGTATAAACAAAACGTCCAGGTCCAGCTGGTGCTTGTAAATCACGCATAAATTCTTCAATTTGCGGACCTATAGCCATTACATTATTAATCATTTCATTAAATTCTATTTGAAGCTCAGGATCTGCTACAGCACGACGACCACGACCTTGTGGTACAACCATAGTATATTTTACTTCTAATCTGTCTCTTTCTTCAGGAGTAAGTATAGTAACAGTCATATCTCGCATCTTTATAAGCAAATCCATAATAGATTGTTCCAAATATGGTTGCATAAACTGCAATACGATACTTCTTGATTTATTGTATAAATCAGGATCTTTTATTTTATTAACATTTTGATTTAACTGATCTAACAACATTATTACATCAAATGTAAGAGTCATAAAATAATCTGTTTTATTTAATTTTTCTATAGTACTAGATTCATAAAATCTATCAATAGGTTTATGATCATAACTATAATCTGGATATTGTTTCTTTAAAGATGCATGAATAAAAAATAAATCCTCAACTGCTTTTTTATAATTATTCATAAATAAGGTATCTTTGATTCCATTGAGATAAATTATATCAGCTGCTGTTAATTCTGCCGATTTAGCAGTAATAAATTCAAAGAGAATTCTTAAATAATTTAATTTTGCTGGAGCTACTGGGTTTCTTTTATACTCTTTGATTAAATCTGGATTATCTGCTCTGAATATTTCTGTATAAGCATTTCTTACTGGTCCACCAGTAGGAAGATTAACAAATATTCTTTGCAAAGGTGTTGGTACTGGAGCAGCAGGAGGTGCAGCAGCACCTGGGCCTGCAGCAGGAACAGCAGGAAGACTTATTATACTTTTGAAATGTTGCAATGTAGCATATAATGTTGCTTCACTTGTAATTGCATCAACACCTGCAGGTAAAATAGATATAATTTTCTTGCTATTCTTCAAATATCTTGCAAACATGAGCTCAAAAATATTTCCAACATAATATTCACTGGAACTGAATATTTCTTTTAAATACATTTCCATTTCATTGACCTGTGATGAAGTCAAAATTGTTGTTGGATCACCATCAACTATAGGTTCCACTATTGGATTACCACCAATTATTTGTAATACAGGACTTGTTGCTGTCAGCTTCATACGAATATAATAACTATATATTTTTCCGAAAACATCCTGATACATATTTTTAAATAGAACAGCATCATTACGAGGTGCAAAAACAGTTGTTAAAAAGTTGCAAACAATCACGAAGCTATCAATAAGCTTTCTGTATTGTGCAATACCCTCTTCATTAAGAGGCTGTCCAGCGACACGTGTAATAAATTTATCATCTAATTTTCCAAAAATTGCATCAAATCCACGCATATAATCATTAAATGTAAAACCGAGATCTACAGTTTTCCCTACACGCTCAAGAAGTTTTGTAAAAATATCATCATTATCATCTCCAAAAAGAGGTCTGTTAGGGTCAGCCTCAGTACCAGGGTCAACATCAACAATATTAATAAGTTTATAGAATTCATTAATGGCACTTGTAACATACCCTTTCAAATCCTTATCAGCTGCAAACTTGCCTTCAGGATTAGCTGCATTTGCAAAAGATGTAAAGGGATTTGCATCATGTTTTATAAAAAGATTGAATAGCATATCAAAGCCACTAATATCTTTATGAATTAGATCAAACAATTTCACATCTTCCTCAGAAATAGGTCCATAATTGCTAAAGAATCTCTTCATCAATGAACTGAAATTAAATGTATCAATCTTGATTGGCATAGCCTTACTCAAAGAATCTAGTATACCTACAGGAATCTCTGTCTTTATTAGTTCTTTACTAACATAAGACATACCTATACGATATGCAAATAGCGTTGTTCCATATTGTTCCGTAGGAACAGAAACAGGATTAGGATTCTGATAGAAGATTGAAATATAATTTGCCTTACCATCACGACTAAAAATACCAGGATCAGTTAGTTTAGGGAAAAATTTCTCAGCAATAGTATCTGCGTCAGTTATACTTCTAGCATCTGTACGCAACCGATTATATACTTTAAGATTACCAATATCACTAATGAAATTTAGAAGCTGTGTATATATTCCTTCAAAAATTTCAATTAAATTTTCAGTATTTATATTAAAAACATCCTGATGTTCTATTATAAATTTGTCAATACGATTTTTTGCATCCTTATCCATTACTAGTGAAGTTCCAATAGTCTTTGTTAAATTAGGAAAAGCAGTAGAGATTTTAAATGTTTCAAGCTCCTTAGTACGCTCAGGTGTACGCATTGATGGAAGAATATTAGCAATAATAGCAGCAGTTGCACGGATTAATTCTGATAATGTTTTATATTCATATACCTGTGTATTTGGCTGTGGAATACCCTTATAAATTGTAGGTAAGAAGTTAATCAGATCAAATAATACCTTAACCTTTGCATAATTGGCAGCAGCCTCTTTTGGTGTAGGATATCCAGGAGCTTCTCTTGTAGGTGCACCTATAAGTTCAGCCATAGCTTTAAGAGGCTCTGTTGATTTAATTTTTGCAGCATCTTCACGGGCTGTTTCACCTTCTAGTCGCTTCGCAACTGCCTTCTCAGTCTCAGGAGGCATCCATGTCTCCTTAGTACCAAAGACAGATTTACTAACAACTTTCTTCCATTCTTGTCCCTGAGTCACGGGAATAGCACCAACATCAGCCTGTGTTGCAGGTACAAAAGTTCCTGATCCCTTAGGAAATTCTCTCATATACTTTGGACCAGCCGCAGTACCAGGGGCGCCACGAACAGTTGATGGAGTTGCAGGGACCCAGGTGCCATCACCCTTGGGGATCCACTGACCCTTTTCTGGGACTACAGCTGCACCTTCATCTTCATAGGCCCTTGGACTACGCCAGATCTTCTTAGCCTGATCATAGATTAGCTTAGGAGGCAAAGCCAAGCCCGTGGCCCCTTCAGGTCCTAGTCCAAATTCATCACCTTCGCCCTCACCTGCAGTAAAGCCTTTACATTCTTCAATGTAACTTCTGAGACGATTAATGAAAAGTGTCTTCAGTGCATCACGGACAGCTGTGCAATCAGTGCCTTCTAAATCTTCTGGTCCATTGCATTTTTCTATCTGAGTCTTAAATTCATCAAAGGATAAATCGGCTACATCCAAGCCCTCAAATTCTTCTTCGGTGATTTGAAGCTGATCTAAAAGCTCTTTTCCACCGCCGCTCTGACGTTCCATAGGTACTTCTGCTGATGAACCTTCCAGTAATGAATTCTTATAGCCACCATCAATGTAATTTTGTGGTGGTTCTGGCGTTAAACCACCACCACTCATTTTAATAATAGGTACGGACTCCGCACCTGCGCCCTCCAATTTACTAACACTAGGGTCATAACCCGGAGGTGGTTGGGCACTCATCTAGATCTGATTGCGAAAAAGAATTATACTTTAGACGCAACATAGAGTCGTGCTGTAATTGTGTGGTCTGCTACACAACTATGCCAAACGCACACAACCTAAAAAAATAAGTATCATTTAGTCTAAACTAAGGATGCAAGCCCTCTTTTCAGATGATAGTGATTCCGATATGGAACTTCAATCCAAGCCTGTGGAATGTAAGCCTGAGCTTGTAATCCTGTCTTTGCAGAAATTTTACAATAGCCGAAAGGACATGGATAAGATTATGCCTTATTTACTTGGTACTGCACCAATATCATTACGTTTAATTGACTGGTTTGTAACGAACTATTGTCGCAAGAACTTCATTGGCTACAAGCTAAATGGCCAAGAGTTTCTCGTATATGTGAGTTATAAGTCTCAATTGAAGGCTTATAGCAAACAGTTCTTTGATCCTAATTGCCGCCGGGAGCGTATTGTATTTCAAATTAATGGTTATGAGCCCTTTAGGACCACAGTTGGGAAATTAAACTTCTTCCGCTGGGCCTTTGAGACAAATATCCTGGACTACATTACCGAACATTACGACGATATTCAGAATGATCGTACTGAAACAAACCGTATTTCTAAACGTAATAACTCCACACAGTCTTCCACCTCAACAGTTGCCTCCGACGCATCTACGGCATCCGCTGTAAGTGCGGCTAGTTTTAACACAGCTAGTACTCATAGAAGTACAACTTCAAGCAGAACTACTCAGCGTCGTCATAGGAGTAAGCAGATTCCTGCAGCCATTCAACATGTTCAGAGACATGATGTGCAGATCTGCATTAGTTTTGACTAGGGGGAGCTAGGCGCTAAGCCGCAGGTGACTAACCCCCATCACCCCCTAGCAGCCCTACGGGCGTAATTATAGAATGAGACTATAAAGTATTTCTATATTATAGAATGCCTTCATTATCCTTAAAAGTCAGCGCAACAATTCAATCCATAATTGTCTTTTTGCTCGTTTCTTTACCATTTACCTACAAGCTAACTGATGGTCTTCTTGGAAGAATAATCGGACGACTTGCTGATTCTCATGGATGTCCCACAATGCTTGGAATATTTGTCCATGCTATTGTTTTCGGCCTAATCATTTTCCTTTTAATGGGTTAAATTAAGCCCTTTATGTCTTTTTTTGTATGTATACCCAAAAACACCTAATCTATTTCTTATTTAAGCCAGGGGGTTGGGGTTTGCCTCCTGGGCTTAAGCGCAGGTCCCCCCTACAAGTTCCCCATGAATTGATAGTCCGAGGATAGACCTTGGAAATATCATCAAGTTGTGGCATAAGGCGCTCACGAGCCATCAAGTTGGTCTCAATATCAAGTTTAGTTCTATCAGCTGGCACATATGTAGCTGTAAATTGTCTTTCAAGCATATGTTTGCTTTCTTTCAATCCGCGATCTTCTGGAATCTCGTATACAGCTCCCCGAAGTTCACGACTAACATTTCTCGGATCCGATTTAACATCATATTTCTGGAAATAAGGATTTGATCCAAGTTGTTCTTCCTGTGCCGTAGCTGTCACAACATAAGGTTGTGCCTGTAAAAAACTCCGCTGATCAGTTCGTGCACTCAATGGCATCATATCATAGAACGGCGCCTGTTTATTCAGATCAGGGCGATTATAAATACCTGCAGGTCCATCAGTCTGCCACTGTTCATAAAATAATGCATTTACCTGATCACGTGTACTCACTTCACGACGACTGCGCAATGACATCTGTGGCGGCGGCATTGCTGGTGCTGCAACAATCGGTATACGAATCATTCTTCCTATTTCTTCCTTGATATCGTATGCTGTCAGTCTAAACTCGCACTGCCCTTAAGCTTCAGACATCAAACACCCTCAATGACTGATTCCATCATTTGCATAGGTTCAATTGAATATGCAACAACAGAAAATCTTGAAAAACAGCCAATTAAATGGATCCGCTTCAAGATTATTTGTGAAGCCGATGGTCGTACTCTGTGGCATGATACATGTCGTACTGTCGCCGATGTAGCGCAGACTATGGCCGATAATGATATTAAGTATCATAGTATTATAAACCCAGAACCAAATATTTTCATAGTACGTGCAAAACCAGAGAGTCTAGCTGAGCTAAAAGATTGGCCGGCAGATGAAATGTGTGTACGTACTTTTTACACTTTGTATGATAAAGAAAATAATGATCTTTTCAATACAGATTCTTGTTGGCTATCTAATGGCCTCGTTGAACTTAAAACAATTGATTATTGGTATAGAATGGTAAAACAAATAGAACTGGGGGCTAAAGTCTGATTGAGATGTATAATTATAGAAAAGCCAATTAAATGAGTTCAAAGACATATAAGAGAACAATAATTACAGAAGAGGAGGCGGCGGAAGAGGCGGCAGGTACAAATCCCCTTGGAAATAGTGGCAATGAACAGTTGGATCGTATTTTAGAGGGCGGAATGAATGATGCTTATAAGCGTCCTTGGCATCGTTTAGAGCGTGGACTTCGGCTTAATCGTATTCGTCAATTTGTACAGGAAGAAGCGGCAAAAGTCAATCTATCTGAACAGGAATCTACGCAACTTTTGGCACAGTTACAGAAGGCTCTTGATAAAAAGATTCTTAACTCAAAGACCACTGTAGTTTATGATCAAAATGAGGAGAAGATAAAAGAAATAAAAGGTCTTATTTCTCATCGTGAATCAGATGGATTTCTCAGATATAAGATCATTGAAAAACGTGCAGCAGTTACAATGCGAAGACCACGTCGTTCAGGAGGAGGTGCTGGCTCCTCGGGCGCCGCAGAATAAAACTGATCAACATAAACGAATTATAGATTTTATAAGCAATGACATCTATATTTCGTGATTGGTTTGAATATCTATGTTTTATGAATGAGCAGATCGCTGCATCATATTCAGATGGAGCAGAGCCTGAAATAGATGAAACAGTCCATCAACTTGATGAGGCCGCTGATCATGTAATGGAGGATGATGAGGGCGCCTCTGATGATCCAGGAACAGCCGCTATGAATGATTATATTATACATAAGATTCTCCATCATTTTGCAGATCACGAGAAAGCCCGACTTCATGGTCTAGAAAAGCAACAAACGCTCGTAGAGCGTGCATCACAATTGCTCAATCAACGTCAAAGTGAACAACGTTCAGAGGCCTGGTATTCAGAGATGGCAAATCTCCTTACAGCATCAGAACTTGGAACTATCTTTAAGCCCGGTCGGACACGTGGACAACTGGTAATGGCGAAAGCACGAGGTGACGCACGCTCAGGTGGTGCGAGCAGTATTCCTGTACCGAGCGAACTAATGACAGCCTATGATTGGGGTATTCGTTTTGAACCAGTTGTTAAAATGATCTATGAGACAATGTTTCCTGGAACCAAAGTCTATGATGTTGGTCGTCTATATCATTCGTCATTAGACCGTTGTGCTGCGAGTCCAGATGGTATCGTCCTAGGCACCTCAGAGCGCGCAGGACGTCTCATTGAAATTAAATGCCCTGTAAGTCGTGATATTGAATCTGCGGCTATTCCTGCAGACTATTACGCACAGATGCAACAACAACTTGAAGTAACAGGCCTGGAAGAATGTGATTATGTGGAAGTGAAGATCCGATCAAAGTATTCTAAAGATGCCGCTCTTCTTGTCCCTGGCGAAGCAATCTATCGTGGTTGTGTCTGGCGTCTAGAGAAGGAGGAAGACGGTAATCATTATTCAAAGTATGCATATGGTGCTATCAATGATTTTGCGCCTGTTCAGCCTGTTTTGGAACCCGGTTGGCAGGTTGTGGAAGTCATTCCATGGGAGGCAGTAAAAATTAACCTTGTTACTGTCAAACGTGATAGGCCCTGGTGGTTGGAAGCAGAAAAGAAGATAGCAGAATTCTGGGCAGATGTTGAGAAGGCACGACGCGGCGAATTTGTCTTGCCTGCGGCGACTCGGCAAGTAAAGAAGCAGGCTGTTGCAGCCAATGATGAATGCTTGTTCTAATGCATATCAACTTGCACATCAAATAGCTCAAATTCCTCAGGTAATTTCATGGTCTTAATAGCCTCCACAAAAGGTGTGATGTAATTTATAATTTGCTTTTCATTTTTATTAATTACTTTTTGATTCATAATGGATCCTTCAAGCTTTTTCCCTTTTCCGCGTCTAAAAATCATTTTAATTGCCAAAGAATGAGAATCAGCATCATTGTAATTTTTATTAATATCTATGGGAGTTAAATATGATAATGCTTTTCCAACGGCAATATGAGATGATTTCTCAGTAAGACCAGGATCACTCTTACTGACAATTACAAGTTTTGGAATTAAAGGATATACAGTAACCGAGAGACCTGCGTCTCTTAAGATTTTAATAGCCTTATCATCAAGATGTATTAAAGCACTTTTCTTTACACCTGCCAGTACTAAACCGACATTGATCATTTCATTAAATTGACTTGTTGTAAATTTAGGCTTAGAACCTTCAAATACAGCTCTCAAAATTTTATCCATAATCTTCTTTTTATAATATTATTATCGTGTTGCCTATCACATTAAACAAATGCTTGCATGGGAGCTTGATAGAAACCAAGTATAAACTCTTGCCGGGGTCCGGTACATGTATCAGGATATGTCGGCATATTGTTATTAGTACGCTTATTGTAATTACCTGTCAGTGAGGTCTGCGCCATATAATCTTTTTCATAGCAACTTTGGGAATTAATTAGTTCATGCTTTTGACCCAGCATTAGAGGTGGCAATGCATCATTTAGCAGACCATAGGGTGTGCGGGGCTGATCCAGTGCAGGACTATCACCACCACCGATGGGTAGATCAGAACCCGGATTCTGGAAGTTTTCACAGGCACCATAACGAGGGCCTGGAATAACCTTGACCTGAGGTGTCAGACGCTTAATATCCATTTGACTGACAAGTAAGAAAGTTAAAACTAATAAAAGCATTATCCCACATGATGCAAAAAGCATATTTCCTATTACAAGTCGCGAAGAAATGGTGCGCCTCCAAAAGAGTCCTAAAATTTAGTATTTGGGTAGGAGGATGGTAGATGTATTTATGAGACCACCTGTATCATCAAAAGATGCCCATTTCATTTGGAATGAAGCAGGACTTCCTGAACAGGCTAATAAATCAGAAATATATACAGCCTTGGATTTATGGGCCGTATGGCATGCAAATGTATATAAAAAATATGAAACAGATGATTCTTATCAAATTCAATGGGTCACTCCGGGTGGTTACATTATAAAAACGTCTTATGACACATTTGTTCAATGGATATTATGTTCTTGTACTAAGGCTTCGCCTTAGCCGACCAAAAATTGACCAAGAGGATGCGCCCGACATCTCCTAGAAAAACTATTCACATACAATATGTCATCTAACACTATGTATGTGATTAAACGTAATGGTACTAAGGAAAAGGTACAATTTGATAAGGTCCAACAGCGTTTACATAAGGCTGCAAAAGGCCTTGATGTCAATACCGTTCTTATTGCTCAACGTGTTCTGAGTCGTATCTATAATGGAGTTCATACATCTGAACTTGATGAGCTAACTGCTCAACTAGCAATCAGTCTTACAACTACACATTATGATTATGGAACTTTGGCTGCGCGTATTGCAATTTCAAATCACCAGAAAAATACGAATCCTAGTTTTGTCGCTGTTATTGAACAGTTGGCAAATCAGGTTCATCCCAAGACCGGTGCTCCAGTAAGTTACATTAGTGATGAGCTTTTGCAAGCCGTCCGTGCTTATGGAGCAGAGATTGAGGCGCATATTCAACATGATCGTGATTTCAATTTTGATTATTTCGGATTTAAGACTTTGGAACGTGCTTACCTTTTGAAGGATAGCCAGGGAAAAATTCTTGAACGTCCTCAACATCTTTGGATGCGTGTTTCACTGGCTCTCTGGTCTGCGGATCTGCCTCGTGCTTTTGAGACATATGATCTCTTGAGCACAAAGGCTCTTACACATGCAACACCAACCTTGTTTAATGCAGGAACACCTAATCAACAATGTTCTTCATGCTTCCTTTTAGCCATAAAAGATGATTCTATTCGTGGAATCTATGAGACCTTGGAAGATTGTGCACTCATTTCAAAGCACGCAGGTGGTATTGGTCTTCATTGCTCTAACATCCGTGCAAAAGGCTCATTAATCAAGGGTACTAATGGTACATCTAATGGAATTAGCCCGATGCTTCGTGTATTTAATGCAACTGCACGCTATGTTGATCAAGGTGGGAATAAGCGTAACGGCTCCTTTGCCATTTACTTGGAACCATGGCATGCCGATGTGGAGGATTTCCTTCGCTTGAAGATGCCTACAGGTACCGAGGAGGAACGTGCTCGTGATCTATTCTATGGTCTTTGGGTTCCTGATCTCTTTATGGAACGTGTAGAGACTGATGGTTCCTGGACTCTATTTTGTCCTGCAGAGGCTCCTGGTCTTGCGGATACATGGGGCCAAGAGTTTAAAGCACTTTATGAGCGCTATGAGTCCGAGGGTCGTGGTCGTAAGACTATTAGAGCTCAGGATCTCTGGTTCCAGATTCTTCAGACACAAATTGAAACTGGAACACCTTATTTACTTTATAAAGATGCTGCTAACGCAAAATCAAATCAACAGAATCTTGGAACAATTAAAAGTTCTAACTTATGTACTGAGATTATCGAGTACTCTTCACCTGAAGAGACTGCTGTATGTAATCTCGCATCAATCGGTCTTCCAACATTTGTGACGGTTCCTCGTCATGGAGGTGCAGGTAAGTTTGACTATGAGCGCTTGCGTGCAACAGTCAAGGTTGCTACACGAAATTTGGATCGTGTGATTGATATTAATTTCTATCCGACACCTGAAACACGGCGTTCTAATATGCGTCATAGGCCAATTGGTCTTGGAGTACAGGGACTATCAGATGTCTTTGCACTTATGCGTGTTCCCTGGGAATCAGATAAAGCCGCTGAAATTAATCAGCGGATCTTTGAGCATATTTATTATGCCGCCGTTGAGGCGTCAGCCGAACTAGCAGCAGAGCAAGGTCCCTATGAAACTTTCCAGGGATCACCTGCATCACAGGGCCGCCTGCAACCAGATTTGTGGCTCTCTGGCCCTTCAGGCGAGCCCGTGAAGCCTCTAACTGATACTGATGGCTCCTTGGATTGGGCTACTTTGCGCCAAAAGGCCGCTACTGGTCTTCGCAACTCATTACTTGTTGCACCCATGCCGACTGCATCAACCAGTCAAATTCTTGGTTTCAATGAATGCATTGAACCAGTTACATCAAATATCTATACTCGTCGTACATTGGCCGGCGAGTTTATTATTGTTAATAAATATTTAATGCGTGATCTATTGCGACTCCAAGTTTGGAACGAGGATTTGAAACAGAAGATTATTGCACAAAACGGATCTGTTCAAGGTTTGGAAGAGATCCCTCCTGTATTCCAGGCACTCTATAAGACTTCATGGGAAATCAAACAACGTACATTAATTGATATGGCAGCTGCTCGTGGTGCATTCATTTGCCAGAGCCAGTCGCTCAATCTATTTGTAGCAGATCCTACATTTGCAAAACTCACCTCTATGCATTTCCATGCATGGCGGCGGGGCTTAAAGACAGGTGTCTATTATCTGCGCACACGGGCCCCTATTATGGCCCAGAAATTCACCGTTGATCCCGACTTGCAGGCAGCTGTTATTGCCGCAAAGAAGGCTCAGATCGCTGAAGAAGAGGGCTGTGTGAATTGTTCTGCTTAGGCTGCACGACCTCCTAGAGATATGCGGTTACGAAAGGCTAAAATATACTAATAATAGGAATAAGATGGATACAGTTACATATAAAGATATTGAAGAAGTATTGCTCAAGATTCCAAAGGAACCTGGAGCAAATGATAATATCTATACTTTTTTGCATGTAGCTTCGCAGATAATACTATTAATTCTCCATGGAAATCTATCAAAAGATGATATTAAATCAATAACTCTTCCGGATGGAAGTGAAGCATTTACGGAAGATGATGCTGTAAGACTTGCAGATGCACTAGAAAGCGCAGGACCGAAGTTGAAGACGATCTTTGAGCATATTGCTCGGCCGAAGACCAAAGGGCAGACAGGTGGCGGCATAGAGAAATTGATAGAAATGGCACAGCAAGCCTATATACCTCCCGAAGAAATCTCCCTTGATCATCAATACAATAAACTTACAAGCTATTTGGATCAATTAGATGAACAGAACCGTGAATTAGCACGCACTCTCGGTCCAGTAGCCTTCATATCAAATATGAAGGTTGATCCCTTTGTCATTCTTCCAGGAGGTGCAAAACTTCAATTCCCTGCTCGTGCAATTCTTCCATTAATAAATGTTCTTCTAGAACTTCTTCGCATCTTCTTCTCTCTTGTTCCCTTCGGTCGTGTTCCTCGTGATTTCCTCACTGTCTTCATGGCTCTCTTTGATATTGCCCGTGGTGAATGGAAATATAGTATTTTTACTATACTTGGTCTATTTGGAACCGCACCACTTCTAATAGGAGTTTTCTTCAAGCTTCTTCGCGATATCTGGCTTCTAATTGAACCTCGTCTTCAGAAAAAGATTCGTCTTGATCTCTATTTAGCTACAAAATCAATCTTCGTTGGATTCTGGCTTCGTCTAACAACCATGTTTATGCCAGATTTTGTTCGTGGACCTCTGGAAGCCACCTTGGCACCCTTCCATGCTCTTCTAGAAAATCTCAATCGCACAATGGAACAAATAGAGGAAAAGGTGAAGACTACAACTGAACCTATGGGAGTCATTGTTAAATTTCCACGGATTCCTACAGAATCAATGCCATCTTTGGATGATATTCAGGCTTTACAAACAGTTATTTCACAACCAGAGATCTTCTGTGCTGATGACTTCCAAGCCATAGTGGAGCCATTAAAGGCGATTCCTCCCATCAAACTTTTATTAGAAATGTTGAATGTTCCTATGGATCGTGAAATGATGGAGGCACAATGTCAAGGAGTAAAGTCCCAAGACTTGGCAGGATCATTTGTGGAACGGTTAATGCCGACAGTGACACTAATACCAGGAGGTCCTGCTGCAGTTGCCGCTGATGCCGCTAAAGCCGGCATGAGTGGCAATGTTGTACAACAATTATCTGATTCTGCTAAAGCGACAGTTGATCAAAAGGTGGAAGAAGCGAAGAGTCAGGTTACTTCTTCTTTGCCTTCTGGCCCTTCTGCCCAGAAGCCTTAGATGCATCCTGGAGTTCCACTTTGACTCCTGCAAGTCCATGGACAAAGGTTAGATACTGAGGACTGAAGTTCCAGAAGCACGACACGGGCGCGTCGTCGGGGATCCGACGACTACAACTATTATTTCCATGAGAGAATGCAACAATAATCTGCTGTGGAGGAATCTCTAGGAAGTCAGCTTCGCGTCCTGCAAGCCATTCCTCGCCCTCTGCAACCCTAACATCCGCAAACGGTCTATCCTGCCAGAAAGATTTTCTGAAGGCAAGAGAGGCCTCTGAAATACGCTGACCGAGAGGTAGAGCCCAAGGAGGTACATTCACTGCACTTGTACCACGCTTCAAGTCATACATCGCAATCATTGTGCAGCCGACTGCCTGCGCACCGGTCCTTTCAGGACCTACAGGCTTGGTAAGCCATGAGACACGACGGCGGAAAGAGGTCGGTGGATAATGATCATCATCATCCATGAAGACAATAATATCATGTTTAGCCGCCTCACAGCCAACATTGCGCTTATGACCAACAGTGCGACGTCCCTGTAAAGGGATATAAGTGAAGTCTAGACCCTTCGCTTTTCCAGCAAATTCCACCAACTTATCTGATGAACCTTTCATAGGATCATCAGAGTCTTCAACAACAATCCATTGAATCTTCTCAATTGGATAATCTGACCAAAGAAGATTGTGGAAACAGAGTTCAATCATATCACGGCGATTATAGGTCGGTGTTACAATTGAGATCATAGGACAGCTGTCAGCTTCAATAACAGGTGGAACATGGCGTGCCCCAGGCGCACGCTCTTCCGCAAGTGCCTTCCATTCTTTAATACGACTAGTCCAAATCCTTTCACTAAATTGAGAATCCTCTTGTGCCCGAGCTGCAACACGTTTTCTGTCTTCAGCTGTAATAGTACCTAGCTCTGTCTGAGCCTTTAGCCATTCAGCCCTCACTTGCTCCCGAGGAATATTCATTGATACTTTATAGTATTTCTTAGTCTCATCTGGCTCACAAAAATTCCCAAGATATGTCATCATCGTATCACCAACTGAAGACGATTCAATAATTGTCGGTAACTGTGTTCCAAGGCGATAGGCTCCCGCTGCATATGCCTCCGCATTTGCATGAGAAAAACCTTCAGCTTCTGAAACGACAATATGACCAGCAGTGGTTTTTTGTTCTCTGGCCAGTTGTTCATCATCATATTCCTTATCGGCGAACTGACAATTAGCCTTCATATAAGGCCGCAGCTCATCCTTCGCAGCAGTAATAATTTTTACAGGCTGATCACCATCTTCCATTGCCGCCAGCAGCACCTTTGCTGCTGCAATCTTATGCTTGGAGCCACCAATAACCCAGATCCATTTTGCATCGGTTGTCATAGGCATTTTAATATTAGCAAAATTCGTTGGTGTGCTAAAAGGCATTGTCACAAACTTGTTTTTGTCGGCAATGCGGGATTCATGATAATATAGATCATGAGTGGCCGAATCACGAATAATAAGTGCATCAAAAGCGCCAGCATATGCCTCAAAGGCCTCAGTGAAATATTCGGGATTGACCAGTAAAAGATTCACAGGTGCCCATGCAATATTTGCATAAACTGGAATCTCCAAATGAACATTAATATCAGCCGGCTTAGGGGGTTCATGGGGATCTAGGCGCTGGCAACGGAACTGACATTTAGCGAAGTAGGATTCAAGTAGTCGGCAATCTTTAAGAAGACCATAATTGTTTGTTTTGGGAAAAATAAAATTTACAGTCCGAAACTTATTTGACATTGTAAAATCTATTGATGAATTGACTAGAGTGCTTAAGCTGTGAGCATTTATGCATATAGACTGAAATATAACAATCTTTCTAAGATTTAGGTGAAATGCTCGGTACTGAGACACATAGTAATATTAGAGATTTAGGAACAGTAGCCTGGAGAAATGACCTAGCGCATCTGGAATCTATGAGCGGCCCTCAATGGTCCAAGATTTTACGTGAAGAAAAGGCACAAATGGCACGCGCAGCAGCTGATCCTGCTATTAGTGTTCGTATTCCGGCCTATAAGGAAGCATTATTAGCTGCAAAAAAGGTAATTAACTCTGCAGGTTGGTTTAGCATCTTTTATCGTGCAAGACGTGGGCATATAAAATCCGCAATCCATCTATCTCCACTTAGTGGTGGCTCATTTCGGTGGTCATATGCTCATACTGATAGAAAAATGTACGTGGCAGAGGATATTGGTGTGGATCCAAGTGGTGCCAATGCATTAGAAGAACTGCAAGTATATACCATCACTGATGTTGGCAGCGGATCACATGATTATATGCTTACATGTCAATCAATTGCTGATGGAGAGATATGGACTAAAGATGGTGTTGGACCATCAGTCAGCATAGCTGACGGGCGTGTATATTATTTGCGTCACAAGAAAAGGCTCTGGTACAACAAGCTCTGTTCATGTGATAAAGATACGGGTGCTAATGAGCGTGTAGAATATGAGATGAAGAATGTGCGATTCAATCTAAGTCTTGTCAAGGTTGATGGGGGGTTCTTCTTGCTCGCGGAAAATAATGGACGTTCAATGCTTTTTGCACGCAATGATCGTGAAAAGTTTGTCCAAATAGACAAGGACGTCAGCTGGCATATTCCTGTGTTGCATATTCCGCATTTCGTTGGTCGCATGGTCCTTACCGACAATGGTATCTGGGAATATAGATTTAGTCCACGATCGGCATTGGGTCATATTCATAAGAAATATGAACTTGCTGCGCATATTAATGAAGAATATGGAGATCCTTATTTCTATTGTCCAGATTTCGGTTTCATGTTGACAAGAAAGAATGGAATTATCTATGGACTACGTATTGGAGCTGATGCTTGGACCGAAGAACCTGAAGAACTTTTCAAAATTCCTGGAGGAGAAGTTGTACCAGATTTATTTTGGTTACAAACAAATATTTATAGTGGAGAGTTAAAACTTTATGTGGAAGATCCATGTGCTGGCCCTTATTTACTGTATTTAACACCGAGTTCTATGGAAAAAGTTTTTCTAACACGTTATCCTGAAGCGGCAAATTATGAATTTAATCGGATAAAGACGCGAAGTGCAGATGGAACCGAGGTTTACGCTGGCTATGTGAAGCTCAGGGACCATAAGCCTCAAGGCCTTCTTACAGTTATTTATGGTGCTTACGGATCAGCAACATCTATGGGATTTATACAAAGAAAGTGGGCACCTCTTCTGGAGAACGGTTGGGTCATAGCATATGCATATGTTCGTGGAGGTGGAGATAATGGATGGTATTGGGCCGAGGCGGGTCGCCGAGATCAGCGCTATCGGTCTATTGAGGATGCAGAAGCATGTATTGGGGCCTTGCGTCGTCATTTACATGTTGCAGCAAAGCATACATTTATTTATGGACGTTCTGCGGGAGGTATTCAGGTAGGGGCTTTAGCAAATAGAAATCCCGATGGGCGTCTTTTTAAAGGAATATATACGGAGGTTCCATACGTGGATGTATTGCAAACAACTACAAACCCGAGTTTGCCATTAACGGAGCTTGAGTATGATGAATTTGGTGATCCTCGTCATCGTCTAGCAGATCTATCATTTTGGGCACGTTTTAGTCCAGCAACTAATGTTCCTGAAGGTGGCCTACCGGCAATCTTTATTTTATGCAGAACTGGTCTTAATGATACACAAGTATATGCATATGAACCCGTAAAGTGGATTTTACGAACTCGTGGATTAACTCCGGCGACAGCGGCCCAGACATCAGCTACCGCTAGTCCAAAGCTCTTAGCAATTGAAACAGGCCAAGGACATTTTTATAGTGGTCCAACGGAGATAGAGGCACGAGCTCTAGATCTAGCAATCCTAGATGCATACAATTCAGGGCAGATCATATCGCTGTAAAAAATCTCACTTATAGTTATAAATGGCCCGTCGTAATAACATGACTCGCAAGAATCGTAATCGCAAGAATCGCTCTCGTAAGAACCGTAACCGCAAGAACCGTAACACTCGTCGTAACCGCAAGTAAGGGGGATAGTGCCTTAAGCCCCGAAGGGCAAACCCCCCAACCCCTACGCTTGCCCTACGGGCAAATGTAAATGGTATGGGGCGTTAGCCCTTCAAGCTCTCATTGTTACTCCTGGAATTTTACTCAATACTTCAAGGTAATCCTAAAATGCAAAAATGGCAATCCTCGTGTTGGAGCCATACGCATATAAATTGACTTATTTACCTTCCTGTACAATCGTATTAGCTAAATTAATTAAACAGTTTTCCTCATCTCCTGTGATGAGTCTAGCGCGATCAGTCTTATTGGATAGCCCTTCAGGATGCAGCGACGTTCTAATAAACGTGCGCCGATGTTCTGAATGTAGTCCATGAGTTTGAATGCCTAGTCTATGCCTTGCTGTTCCGTAACCTTTACACGACAGCAAGTCATATTTTGTAATTAGTGATAAATCCGCATCACATTGTCCCTGGAGCCAGCAATCATGATCTACTTTTGCAATAATTGATGCAGCAGCAATAGGAATGTATTGCGCATCACCATCAACAACAGTTACAATTTGCATATCATCACGAACTATTGGTAAAATACCATCAATGAGAACACGCCCTGGCCGAGCCTTTTTCAGGCCATCTAATGCTCTATGAAAAGCCTGTTTATTGGCCCATTGAATTCCATTAGAGTCAATTTCTGCTGCGGTTACAGTACCAACCGCCCAATCGGTCGCAAGGCGTTTAATATCATCTGCAATCTTATCACGTTTCTTAGCTGAGAGTTTTTTGGAGTCTTTGATATTTGGGACAAGAGTCTTTATTTCATCAGTCCATGTTGCTTCATCAGGCCAAATAACAGCAGCAGCATACAAAGATCCCCAGAAAGAGCCGCGTCCGGCCTCATCTACTCCTGCTTCCACTACAGCATCTTCTGCATAGCGTCTTGATAGCATTTTCTGGCTATTTTATTGGATCCAAAATTCTTTCAATTTTCCATAATAATTTGATTCTATTCTGAATATTAGATATGCCACGAGGATTTTCAGGTTACTCATTAAAAAACTTCAATAATATAGAAAATACTAAATTATTTGCAAAATATGCTATTATTTTTGCATTAGTTGTTTTGCTCCCATATATTATTTACATAATTTATCGTTTAGTAAATAAGTCTATTAAATCTGAAGGATTCTTTGATCTAACACGTGATCAGATTATTGAATTGAATGACAGGGAGAAAATGATTTATATGATTTCAAATAATATGCAAAAGGAAAAACCGCAGATTGAAAAAGAATTTGAAAATAGTCTTTCTAAACTACAAAGTGGTTCACTTTCACCTGATGCATATATTGAGGAAAATTATCAATCCTTAAAGAAACATCTGGATGTTTATAATAAAATAATAAATAATTTATATGCTGATGGGTTTGGTAAAAAATTAGAATTTGATGATTTCTTTGTTGGAATGAATATGATGATTGCCAAGATTTTGGAAGGCAAGGGTGAATTAACAAAAGAGCAGGCAAATGGATATAAAGTAATTGTTGAAGATTGGGCAAAGAAGAGAAATATAAAATACACACCTGAAGTTGCAAAAGCTCCTACAACTGCCCCTACAACTGCCCCTACAACTGCCCCTACAACTGCCCCTAAAACTGCTCCT
>JACCDY010142482.1_pt1 | contig 74431 bp, 50 predicted proteins | sample 7446391 | NCBI WGS metagenome assembly JACCDY01 (sample SAMN15323451, study PRJNA562643) | freshwater metagenome | isolation source: river surface water | place: USA:Blue River Watershed | collected 2017-08-18
GCCCCCATGATCCCCCGCCCCCGCCATTCCCTGCCGCTTCTCGCCGCCGCCCTCGCGTTTCTGCTCACGCCGGCCGCGCCGGCCGCCACCGCCGCCGCTTCGGCGAAAGCCGCCGCCCACTCCACCTTCACCGTCGACGGCGCCTGGTGCTGGTTCAGCGATCCGCGCGCGATCTATCGCAAGGGCAGGATCTACGCCGGCTGGATGACGAGCGACGGCTCCGTGCAGATCGGCGAGATGGACTCCGCCACGGGCGCGGTCCGCACCGCCACCCTCGCCGAAAACTTCGAGGTCGACGACCACGACAACCCCGCCCTGCTCTTCCTCCCCGACGGACGCCTCGCCGTCTTCTACTCGCTTCACGCCAAGGGCGACATGCGCCTGCGCATCACCACGCGGCCCGAGGACATCGGTGCCTGGACCCCCGAGCGCTCCCTCGGCTTCGAGGGCGCCGGCAGGCAAGGCGTCACCTACGCCAACCCCGTCCTCCTCTCCGAGGAGAAAAACGCGATCTACCTCTTCTGGCGCGGCTCCGACTTCAAACCCACCTTCTCCGTATCCAAAGACCTCGGACAAACCTGGAGCGCCCCCCGCACGCTGCTCCGCGGCGCCGGGGCCGGCGCCGACAACCGCCCCTACGTCAAGGTCGCCAGCGACGGCCGGAAACGGATCTTCTTCGCCTTCACCGACGGCCACCCGCGCAACGAGGCGAAAAACAGCCTCTACTTCCTGCGCTACGAGGACGGCGTGTTCACCCGGGCCGACGGCACCCGCGTCGGCGGCATGGACGATCTCCCGCTCGACCCCGCCAAGTGCGAACGCGTCTACGACGGCGCCACCGCCGGCCGCGCCTGGGTATGGGACATCGCCTGGCGACAAAACCAGGTCGCCGTCGCCTACACCCGCCTGCCCGCCGAGACCGACCACCGTTACCATTACCTGCGCTGGGATGGAAAACAGTGGCTCGACTCGCCGATCACCGCGGCGGGCGGCTGGTTCCCGCGGACCCCGCCCGGAAAGACGGAGCGCGAACCGCACTACTCCGCCGGCATCGCCATCGACCAATACTACATCGACACCGTCTACCTCTCCCGCCCCGTCGACGGAGTCTGGGAAATCGAAAAATGGCGCTCCGCCGACAAGGGTGCCTCCTGGCGCCACGAGCCCGTCACGCGCGCCTCCACCGCCGGCAACGTCCGACCCTTCGTGATTCGCAACGCCCCCCGCGGCGAACCCTACCTCATGTGGATGAACCTGAGCGGCCGCTACGTCCACTACACCGACTACCTCACCTCGCTCCAGATCAACCGCCGCGAAAGCGTCGCCCTGCCCGCGCTCTCCGACGCGCTCGAGCCCGCCGCCGTCCTCGCCTCCCTGCGCCGCGTCGGCGACTGGGACCTCGCGCAAGACTGGCGCATCCGCGCCGACGACTGGATCGCCGGCGTCCGCCACACCGGCCTCGTGGCCCTCGCCGACCTGAGCGGTGACGCGAAATACCGCGACGCCTTGCGCGACATCGGCGAAGCCGGCGAGTGGAAGCTCGGCCCGGCCAAATATTTCGCCGACGACCACTGCATCGGCCAGACCTACGCCGACCTCTTCCTGCGCGAACGCGACCCGCGCATGATCGCGCCCATGCGCGCCCACTTCGACGCCATCCTCGCCGAGCCGAAGGACGACGACCTCCGGATCAACAGCCGCGCCGCCTTCGACAAGTGGTCCTGGTGCGACGCCCTCTTCATGGGCCCGCCCGCCTGGATCCGCCTCTGGAAGGCCACCGGCGACACGCGCTACCTCGATTTCGCGGTCACGAACTGGTGGAAGACCAGCGACTACCTCTACAACAACGAAGAACACCTCTACTTCCGCGACAGCTCGTATTTCGCCAAGCGCGAGGCCAACGGCCAAAAGGTCTTCTGGAGCCGCGGCAACGGCTGGGTGATGGGCGGCCACGTTCGCATGCTCCAGTTTCTCCCGAAGGACCATCCGGCGCGCCCGCGCTTCGAGGAGCAGTTCCGGCAGATGTCCGCGAAGCTGCTCTCGCTCCAACAGAGCGACGGCATGTGGCGCTCCAGCCTGCTCGATCCGAAGAGTTATCCCGCGAAGGAAGCCAGCGGCACCGGCCTCATCACCTACGGCCTCGCCTGGGGCGTGAACAACGGCCTGCTCGAGCGCGACCGCTACGCCCCCGCCGTGGCCAAGGCCTGGCAGGCCCTCGTCTCCTGCGTCGCCCCCGACGGCCGGCTCACCCATGTCCAGCCGGTGGGCGCCGACCCGCAGCGCTTCGATCCCCGCAGCACGGACGCCTTCGGCGTCGGCGCCTTCCTCCTCGCCGGCAGCGAAGTCCATCGCATGGCCGACTCCCCTCGCCCCCCCCGCCATGCCTCCTCGAATCCCCGCAACGGCCCGCGCTGAAACCCGCCTTCGCTTCGTTTCCGTCGCCCTCGGCGCCACGCTCGTGCTCGCGGCGGCGACCTCGACCCACGGCGCGCCCGCCGAGACCGGCCGCGCCATCATCACCATCGACGCCTCGCGTCCCGGCCCCGCGGTCAACCCGCGCATGTATGGCGTCTTTCTCGAGGAGATAAACCACTCCGTCGACGGCGGCCTCTACGGCGAACTCGTGCGCAACCGCGGCTTTGAGGACTCGCGCGAACCCGAGGGCTACGTCCACGCCCACGAACGCTGGAAAAACCGCGCCGGCTTCCCCGCCGGCTTCGAACGCTTCGGCTACCGCACCGACGGCGTGCCCTTTTGGACGTTCCTCCGCGAAGGCTCCGCGCGCGGCGCGATGCACCTCGAAAAAACCGGCGGCCTCACGCCCGAGTCCGCCTATTGCCTGCGCATCGACGCCGAGGCCGTCGACGCCGGCGGACGCCTCGCCGTCGCCAACGAAGGTTTCTTCGGCATCGGCGCGAAAGCCGGGGCCCGTTACCACCTCTCTCTCACCGCCCGCGCCACCGCGCCTTTCGCCGGACCGCTCCGCGTGCGCCTCGAAAACGCCCAAGGCGTCCCCTGCTCCGACGAGATCACGCTCTCCGGCATCGGCGCCGACTGGACCCGCCTCAGCGGCGTGCTCACCGCCTCCGCCACCGACCCGAAGACGCGCCTCGTCGTGAGCGTCGGCGCCGCCGGCACCGTCTGGCTCGACTTCGTTTCCCTCTTTCCGGAGCGCACCTGGAAAGATCGCCCCAACGGCCAGCGCGCCGATCTCGCGCAACTCATCGCCGACCTGCGCCCGGGCTTCGTGCGCTTCCCCGGCGGCTGCGTCGTCGAGGCCGGCTCGCTCGAGACCGCCTACGACTGGAAACTCACCGTCGGCCCCGTCGAATCGCGCGCCGAACGCTGGGGCCCCTGGAGCCAGCGCCGCACCCAAGGCATGGGCCTGCTCGAGTATCTCCGATTCTGCGAGGACCTCGGCGCCGAGCCGCTCTACGTCGGCTTCGCCGGCCAGACCTGCATCTTCCGCGCCCGCGAACACATCCCGATGGAGGACATGCCCGCCATCCGCGACAACCTCCTCGACGCGGTCGAGTTCGCCAACGGCGCGCCCGACACCCGCTGGGGCGCCCTGCGTGCGAAGGCCGGTCGCGCCGAGCCCTTCGACCTCAAGCTCCTCGAGATCGGCAACGAAAACCAGGGTCCCGAGTTCGGCCGCCGCTACCGCTTCATCCAAGAGGCGGTCGCCGCGCGTTTCCCCAAGATCACCACCATCGCCGACCTGTCCTTCACCAGCCGCGAGTCGCTCGGCGGCGCGCACTTCGACATCGAGGACCAGCACTACTACAACTCGCCGCGCTGGTTCGCCTCCGGCTTCCGCATGTTCGACGGCCGCGACCGCGCCCTCCCGCCGCTCTACCTCGGCGAGGTCGCCTCGACCACCGGCGAGGCCGGCCCCACCCGCGGCAATCTCCGCGCCGCCTTGTCCGAAAGTGTTTTCCTCCTCGGCTGCGAACGAAACGCCGACGTCGTCCGCATGGTTTCCTACGCGCCCCTCCTCGGCCACGTCGAGGGCCGCACCGAGTTGCCCGAGGCCCCGCCGCCCTGGCATGCGATGATCTACTTCGACGGCACGCGCGCCTACGGCACCGCCTCCTATCAGGCTTGGAAAATGCTCGGCACCAATCGTCCCGACCGCGTGCTCCGCTCCGACCTCGCCTTCCCCGACGCCGCGCCCTTCGCCGTGCGCGGCGAGATCGGCCTCGGCACCTGGGCCGACTCCGCCGAGTTCAAGGACGTGCGCGTCGAACGCGACGGCCAGGTCGTCTACCAATCCGACTTCGCCCGCGGCACCGAGGGCTGGCGCCCCGCCTCCGGCCGCTGGTCCGTCGTCGACGGCGCCTACCGCCAAAGCCGCCCCGGCCAGGGCTTCGCCTACTTCGGCGATCCGTCGTGGCAGGATTACACGCTCACGCTTCGCGCCCGCCACCTGAAGGGTCCGGAGGGATTTCTCGTCGTCTTCGGCCGCCAGGACAAAAGCCGCCTCTGGTGGAATCTCGGCGGTTGGGGCAACAGCCAGCACGCGGTGGAGCAAAACCAAACCGTCCTCGGCGCCCCCGCCCGCGGCCGCCTCGAATCCGAACGCTGGTATGACGTGAAGGTCGAGGTCCGCGGCGCCCGCGTCCGCTGCTTCCTCGACGGCGCGCTCGTCCATGAGACCGAGGCCGCGCGCGAGGAAACCTTCTTCACCGTCGCCGGCCGCGACGAAGCGACCGGCGAGATCGTGCTCAAGGCCGTCAACCTCGCCGCCGCTCCCGTCTCCGCCGAGCTGCGTCTCCCCGGCCTCACCTTCTCCGCCGGTCGCGAGCTCGTGCTCACGTCGCGCTCGCTCGACGACAACAACCGCCTCGATGCCCCGCTCGCCGTGAGCCCGACCGAACGCGCCTTCCCCGCCGCAGGCGAGCGCCTCGCCCACGACTTCCCGCCCCGCTCACTCACCGTCCTGCGATTGACCGAAAAAGTAGCCCGCCCGCTCGCTGACGCCCCTCTAGCACCACTCCGTTAGCTTCTCATGGAGGGCGGGGCGCCGTCCCCGCCACGACGAATTCGCGCCCCCCCCCGAAAGGCGGACACGGTGGTCCGCCCTCCATCGGATCCCATCCCCTGGGAATCTTAACGAGGTAGTTCTCGGCTTCGTCTTTAGCCCCGAAGCCAGGCCACCGGCCTATCACTCCACGTTCTCCCCGCGATAGAAGCGGTCGAACAACGCAAACGCCTCCGGGTCGTATTTCCGCAATCCCTCCGGCCCGTTCTCCGGCTTCGGCCCGCTCATCTTCAAATCTCCCCGCGTGCCGAAATACCACATCGAGAGCTCCGCGAAATACTCGTGTTCATTCGAGCCCGCGTAACCGCCGATCCACCGCCCTTTCTCGAGCGACGCCCGGTATTGTCGCGCAAAACGCTCCCGCTCCGCCCGCGTCATGCCGTAGCCTTGGATCGCGTGCGCGAACTCGTGCACGCAGATGTCGCGCCCGCGGTAGCGATCCTTCCGCAGTCGCAGCAGGTTCTCCTCGCCGCAGGACACTTCGCGCCCGCCCATGCCGCGCGTTCGCTCGTCGCGCGTGAGGCCGCCATATTCCGCGATCGGCTTCCCCTTGTCGTGACGCCACTCCGGCAAATCGGTCGTCACCTGGTCCTTCCCGATGATGTGCAAGCTCACCCCCTGCTCCGCCAGCTTCGCCCGGATCCGCGGCAGTTTGCCGAGCATCCGCTCCAGTCGCTCCTCCGCGGCGACCAGCGCGGCGTCCGAGACCACCGCGTGCGCCTTGATCGGGATACCGTGGTAATCGAGCCGCTTCGAAAAGAACCCGCTCTCCGGCGGCTCGATCGACGCGATCTTCGCCGCGACCGCCCTGTCCCGCGCCGATTCCGGCGCCACGCCCGCGCAACCCGCCCAAGCCAGGATCAAGAACGCCGCCACACCGAACCGGATCGTCTTCATCGCCGTAACGTGACCGCCCGACCTCCCTCGCTCAACCGCGCGCGTTTTGTCTCATAAAAATACAAGCCGGTCCTCGACGCGCCGCGTTGCCTCCCGCCCCGCTCCGCCGCCTCATCAGCCCAACGCCTTCGCCCATGGTCTCCCCGATGCTTCGCCAGCCCGCCCCCGCCGTCTTCCGTCTCGCCCTCCCCGTTTTGCTCGTGACGCAAGCCGCGCTCTCCGCCGCGGAACCGGCCCCTTCGCCGAAAAGCACCCCGGTGCCCCTCGTCGCGCCCGCCCTCCCGCTCTCCGCCGTCCGCCTGACCGGCGGCCCGCTGAAACACGCGCAGGACCTCGACGCCGCCTACCTGCTCAAACTCGAGCCCGACCGCATGCTCTACCACCTCCGCGAGCGCGCCGGCCTCAAGCCCAAGGCCGCCTCCGGCTACGGCGGCTGGGACGGCGGCGGCCGCCAGCTCACCGGCCACATCGCCGGCCACTACCTCTCCGCCGTCAGTCTCATGTATTCGGCGACCGGTGACGCCCGTTTCAAGGAGCGCGCCGACTACCTCGTGTCAGAGCTCAAGCTCATCCAGGACGCGCAGGGCGACGGCTACATCGGCGGCCTCCAGGCCGAGGTCCGGGTCGACGGCAAGAAGCAGCTCGTCGACGGCAAGCGCCGCTTCGAGGAGCTCGCCAACGGCGTCATCGAGAGCGGCGGCTTCGACCTCAACGGCATGTGGTCTCCCTGGTATGTGCAGCACAAGCTCTACGCCGGCCTCCGCGACGCCTACCGCCACACGGGCAACCGGACCGCCCTCGAGGTCGAGGTGAAGTTCGCCGAATGGGCCGACGGCATCCTCTCGAAACTGAGCGACGAGCAGATCCAAAAGATGCTCGCCACCGAGTTCGGCGCGATGAACGAAATCTTCGCCGACCTCTACGCCGACACCGGCGACACACGCTGGCGTCGCGCCTACCGCTACTTCGAGCACCGCGCCCTCGTCGACCCGCTCGCCGAGCACCGCGACGTGCTCGCCGGCAAACACGCCAACACCCAGGTCCCGAAGCTCTACGGCGACCTCGTCTACCACCTTCACACCGGCGAGGCGAAAGCCGGCGCCGCCGCGAATTATTTCTGGGACATCGTCGCCCAGGACCACAGCTACGCCACCGGAGGCCACGGCAAGGACGAGTATTTCGGCCCGCCGCGCCAACTGAGCAACCGCGTCGACGGCCGCACCGCCGAGACCTGCAACACCTACAACATGCTCAAGTTCGCGCGGACGCTCTTCGCCGTCCGTCCCGACGCGAAATACGCCGAGTTCGAGGAGCGCGCGCTCTTCAACCACATCCTCGCCTCGATCGACCCCGAGGACGGCCGCACCTGCTATATGGTCCCGGTCGGCCGCGGCGTCACCCGCGAGTATCAGGACATGCAGGACGGCTTCACCTGCTGCGTCGGCAGCGGCATGGAGAGCCACGCCCTCCACGGCGACGGCCTCTACCACGTCTCCGCCGACCAACAAACCTTCTGGGTCAACGTCTACGCCCCCTCCACCGCCGACTGGGCCGCGCGCGGCGCGAAACTCGCCGTCGCCACCGATTTCCCCGAGGGCGAATCCGTCACGCTTTCCCTCGGTCTCGCCCGGCCGGAAAGCTTCACCCTCGCGCTCCGCCGCCCCTCCTGGGCCGAGAAGGGCTTCACCGCCTCGCTCAACGGCGAGCCTCTCGCCGCGCCGGTCGTCGAGGGCGGTTATCTCCGCATCGCCCGCGAGTGGCGCGACGGCGACCGTGTCGAACTGCGCCTGCCCAAGACGCTCCGCGCCGAGGCCCTTCCCGACAACCCGCGCCGCGTCGCGCTGCTCTGGGGCCCGCTCGTGCTCGCCGGCGATCTCGGCCCCGAGGATCGCCGCGTCGACGCCGGCTCGCGCGCCCCGGTCTTCGTCAGCGACGAGCCCGAGGTCTCCGCCTGGCTGCGTCCCGTCGCGGGCCGCCCCGGCGTTTTCCGCAGCGAGGGCGCCGGCCGCGACCACGACGTCGAGCTCACGCCCTTCTACCGCCTGCACCGCCGCACCTACGCCGCCTATTGGGACCTGTTCACCACCACCGAGTGGAAGGCCCGGGCCGCCGAACTCGAGCGCGAGGCCGAGGCGCTGCGCCGTCTCGAGGCCGCCACCGTCGCCTACGTCCAACCGGGCGAAATGCAGCCCGAGCGCGACTTCAACCAGCAGGGCGAGGACACGTCCCCCGAACGCACGATGGGCCGGGCCGGACGCCGCGGGCGCAAGTGGTTCTCCTTCGACCTGCCCGTCGACGCCACGCAACCCGCCGCGCTGGTCGTGACCTACTGGAACGACGAGTGGCGCAAGCGCAGTTTCGAGATCCTCGTCGACGGCGAACGCATCGCCGAGCAGACGGTCGAGAAAGGCGGCGAGCCGCGTTTCTTCGACGTGCGCTACGTCCTTCCCGCGACGTCGATCGCCGGCAAACAAAAGGTCACCGTCCGCTTCCAAGCCACCCACGGCGCCGAGATCGCCGCCGTCTACGGCATCCGCAGCATCCGCTCCGCGCTCGCGGATCAAACAGCCCCCGCGCCCGCTCCCACGCCTTCGCCATGAAACCGACCTTCGCCGACATCCAGGCCGCCGCCGCGCGCATCCACGGCCACGTCGCCGTCACGCCCTGCGTCCACGCGGTCACCTTGTCGAGGATCACCGGCGCGGAGGTGTTTCTCAAATTCGAGAACCTCCAGTTCACCGCGTCCTTCAAGGAGCGCGGCGCCCTCAACAAGCTCCTCCTGCTCACGTCCGAGGAGCGGGCCCGCGGCGTGATCGCCATGTCCGCCGGCAACCACGCCCAGGGCGTGGCCTACCACGGCAAACGCCTCGGCATCCCGGTCGTCATCGTCATGCCGCGCCACACGCCCGACGTGAAGGTCGAGCACACCCGCGAGCACGGCGCCGAGGTGATCCTGCACGGCGAAAACCTCCAGGAGGCCGCCGCCTTCGCCCGCGCGCTTTGCAAGGAGCGGAACCTCGTCTTCGTCCACCCCTACGACGACGCCGAGGTCATCGCCGGCCAGGGCACGCTCGCGCTCGAGATGCTCGCCCAGCAGCCGGAGCTCGACACCTTGATCGTCCCCATCGGCGGCGGCGGCCTGCTCGCCGGCATCGCCGTCGCGGCCAAGGCGCTCAAGCCGTCCATCGAGCTCATCGGCGTGCAGTCGGACCGCTTCCCCGCCATGGCCGCCCGCCTGCGCGGCGAGCAGATGCCCTGCGCGCCCTACACCGTCGCCGAGGGCATCGCGGTGAAGGAACCCGGCGAGATCACGACCGCCCTGATCCGCGAACACGTGAAGGACGTCGCGCTCGTCTCCGAGCGCGAGATCGAGGACGCGCTTCTCCTCCTCCTCCAAATCGAGAAAACCGTGGTCGAGGGCGCCGGCGCCGCCGGTCTCGCCGCCTTGATCCAGATGAAGGATCGGCTGCGTGGCCGCAAAGTCGGCCTCCTCCTCTGCGGCGGCAACATCGACCTCTTCAACCTCTCCTCGATCATCCAGCGCGGCCTCGTGCGCGGAGGCCAGATCGTCAGCCTGCGCGTGGAAACCCGCGACGTGCCCGGCGCGCTCGCGGAAGTCTCGGCGCTCATCGGCCGAGGCGGCGGCAACATCATCGAGGTCCACCATCAGCGGACCTTCGCCGACCAGCCGCTCCAGAACGTGGCGATCGATTTTCTTCTGCGCACGCGCGGCCCGAGCCACTCCGAGCAGATCATCGCCGCGCTCCGCGCCGGCGGTTGCCGCGTCAGCCCGACCGGCCACTGATCTCACTTTGTTACGCTCGTGATTTGACCAGCTTGATCGATGGAGGGACCGGCGCCGTCCAGTCCGCCGCCGGCGGGGATGGCCGCGACGGAGCGCCGCCCTCCAGCCCGAAGATCGTATTTCGACAATACAGAACCAGAACGAGCCAGCTTCACCGTCGAAAGCGCTCCGCGCTTCCGCTACGGGACCGCCGGGACGTAGCGGAACGGCGGAGCCGTTTCGCCTCAGCCCGCCTTCGCCGCCTGCCACTGCCCGTCCACGAGGCGCGTCAGCCCGAGCGGATTCTCCTCGCGCAACTCCGGCGGCAGCGCCGCGTCCGGGAAATTCTGATAACACACCGGACGCAAGAAACGCTGGATCGCCATCGTGCCGACCGAGGTGGAACGACCGTCCGAACTCGCCGGCCAGGGGCCGCCGTGGACCATCGCGTGCGCGACCTCGACGCCGGTGGGAAAACCGCCGAACAACACACGCCCGGCCTTGCCGACCAAGGTGTCGACGAGGCTCCGCCACGCCGCCAACTCGTCAGGCCTCGCATGCACGGTCGCGGTCAACTGCCCCTCGAGGCCCGCCGCCGCCGCCTCCATCTCCACGACGGACGCGCAACGCACCACCAAGGTCGTCGGACCGAAGACTTCGTGGGCCAGCTCGGGACGCGCGAGGAAGGTCGCCGCATCCGTGACAAACAACGCCGCGCCCGCGCGTCCGACCGCCTCGGCGACCGCCGCGCGCCGCTCCACGCCCGTCGCGCCGGCGAGCCCGGAGACGCCCTTCAGGTAGGCCGAGCGGATGCCCGCGGTCAGCATCGTGCCGGCCGGCGTGGCCTCGATCAGCGAGGCGAGTTTCGCGATCAGACGCTCCGCGCCTTCGCCCGCCTCGACGAACACCAGACCGGGCTTGGTGCAAAATTGGCCGACGCCGTTCGTCACCGACGCGTGCAGACCCGCCGCGATCGTCTCGGCCTGGTCGGCGAGCGCTCCGCCGAGGAGGAAAATCGGATTAACACTGCCCATCTCGGCATAGACCGGAATCGGATCCGGACGACGCGCCGCAAGGTCCATCAACGCGCGGCCGCCGGCGAGCGAGCCGGTGAAGCCCACCGCCTTGATCCGCGAATCCGTCACCAGCGCCGCGCCGACTTCGTGGCCGGCGTCGAAGAGCAGGGAGAACACGCCTTCGGGCAGCCCGCGTTCGGCGACCGCCTCGCGGATCAATTTGCCCACGAGCTCGGAGGTGCCCGGATGCGCCGGATGCGCCTTCACCACCACGGGGCAACCCGCCGCGAGCGCCGAGGCCGTGTCCCCGCCCGCCACCGAGAAAGCCAGGGGGAAATTGCTCGCGCCGAAGACCGCCACCGGACCGAGCGGCACTTGCATGGCGCGAAGATCGGGCTTCGGCAGCGGCTTGCGCGCGGGGTCGCCGTGGTCGATGCGGATGCCGGCGGACAGTCCGCCTTCCGCCGCGGCGGCGTAGAGACGGAGTTGAAAACAGGTGCGACCCAGCTCGCCGTCGAGGCGGGCTTGCGGCAACGCGCTCTCCAGCCCTGCGCGCGCGGTGATCGCGGCCGCGTTTGCCTCGAGCTTGGCCGCGATGGCGCGCAGCAGCGCGCCGCGCTCCGTCGCCGGACGACGCGAGTAGTCGCCGAAGGCCTCGCCCGCGAGACGCGCCGCCTGCGCGACCTCCGCCGTCGAGGCGGAGTGGAACTCTCCCGGCAGCGCCGAGCCGTCGCTCGCGTTGGTCGCGACAAATGTCTGGGAGCCGGCCGCGCCGCGCGCGGCGCCGATGAGAGAGAGTCCTTCGAGGGTCATGAAGCGTTATATCAAAACGAGATCGTATCCGAAAGCCAGGTGGACGGGCGCGGGAACGCGCGCCCGTCGTTCGAACTGCACGCAACGGGCGCAGGGACGCGCCCGTCCACCTAGGCGAAAATCAGCCCAGCTTCGGGCGATTCGCCAGCGCGACGCGCAGGGTGGCGAGGGCGGTTTCGCGCTCGGCGCCGACGAGGACCTGGCGCGGGCCGCGCACGCGCTCGTTGCCCATGCCGACCTCCTGCTGCACGAGTTTGATGAGTTGCACGAACTTCGGAACGGTATCCATGCGCAGGAGCGGCAGGAACCACTTGTAGAGTTCAAAAGCCTTCTTCTTTTCTCCGCGCACGGCGTAGTCGTAGAGCGCGACGGACTCGCGCGGGAAGGCGTTCACCAGGCCCGCCACCCAGCCGATCGCGCCGGCCTCGGCGCCCTCGACGATCATGTCGTCGACGCCCACGCAGAGCGTGAGACGGTCGCCGCAGAGGGCCTTGATCGCGGTCACGCGACGCGCGTCGGTGCTCGATTCCTTGACCGCGTGCAGGTTCGGATTGGACGCGGCCAGCTCGGCGACCTGCTCCGGCAGGAAGTCGGTTTTGTAGGCGACCGGGTTGTTGTAGAGCATGCAGGAGAGCTTGGTCGCGCGGATGACCGCCTCGACGTGCCCGCGGATCTCGGCCCACTCGCTGACATAGACGTAGGGCGGCAGCACCATGAGGCCGGAGCAGCCGACCTCCTCGGCTGCGCGGGCGAGCTCGACCGCCTCGGCGGTGCTGAGCGAGGCGATGCCGGCGACGATCGGCACGCGGGCGCCGACGGCCTGCACGAGGGTGCGCAGGATCTCGACCTTCTCGGAGAAACGGAGCGTGGCGCTCTCGCCGAGCGAGCCGAGCGCGACGAGGCCGGTGCAGCCGTTGTCGACGAGCCAGGCGGCGTGGCGGGCGAGGAACGCGTGGTCGACGCTGAGGTCGGCGTTGAAGGCGGTCGTCATCGCGGGGAGGACGCCGGTCCAGGACATGGGCTTCGTGGTCATGAGCAGATGCGTAGGGGGGAGTTGAAAAAAATCAGTAGCGATCAGGCGAAAGGAGCGCGGCCTGCGAGGCGGCGACCGGGCGGCCGGACAGGGTGTCGGCGATGATCTTGCCCGTGATCGGGGCTAGGCTGAGGCCCATCATCGCGTGACCCGCGGCCACCGAAAGATTGAGGAACTTTTGCGTGCGACCGACATAGGGCATGCCGTCCGGAGAACAAGGCCGCAGACCGCTCCACGGCTTCACCTCGGCGAAGTCCTTCGGCTGATACTCCGGGAAATAGCGGCAGAAGGAATCGATGATGCCGCGCACGCGCACCGGGTTGATGCCGAGATCACGACCCGCGACCTCCATCGTGCCGCCCACACGCAGGGTGTCGCCCATCGGCGTCACCGCCACGCGCGCCTCGGTGAGGATCGATGGCGTGGTGAGCTGGTGATGCGGCTTTTCGAGCGTGAGACTGTAGCCCTTGCCCGCCTGCATCGGCAGCTTGAGCCCGAGATTCGCGACGAGGTCCGGAGCCCAGGAGCCGCCGCAAAGGATAAACTCGTCGCCCTCGATCTCCTCGCCGGTGGACAAGCGGACCGCGCTCACGCGTCCTCCGCTCGTGCTGAAGGCGGTCGCCTCGGTCTTCCAACGCAGCGCGACGCCGAGCCGCTCCACCTCGCGTTGCAAGGCCGAGAGGAAGCGCCGGGGCGAGAGGTGGCAATCGAGCGGGAAATAGATCGAGCCGGCCACGTCCATGCGCGCGCCGGGATTGAGCTTCGCGGTCGCGGCGGCGTCGAGACGCTCCGCCGGCACGCCGAGTCCGCGCGCATAGGCCGCCGTTTTCTCCTCCTCGTGGAGCGTGTGCTCCTCGCGGCAAAGCATCACGAGCCCGCGTTGCTCGAAATCCGCCTTCATCCCGGGCAAGGCCGACAGCTCCTCGAAGCAGGTCCGGCTCGCGAGCGAAAGCTCGGCGATCAAGGGCGCGGCGCGCTTTACGTGCGCCGCCGTGGAGGCCTTCCAAAACTTGAAGGCCCAGCCGAAGAGCTCCGCGTCGAGGCGCGGCTTGATGTAGAACGGCGACGCGGGATTGAACATCCACTTCAGGCCGAGCGCCACCATGCCGGGCGCGGCCAGCGGGATGACGTGGCTCGGCACGATCATGCCGGCGTTGCCGTAGGAGGCGCCGTCGCGCACCGGCTCGCCGCGGTCGAGCACGGTGACCTGGAAGCCCTCGCGGGCGCAATAATACGCGGTGGAGAGACCGATCACGCCGGCCCCGACGATGACGACTTTTTTGCTCATGTTATCCCCCAACAAAACGGGTCCCGCTCGCCGAGGAGCAGCGTGGCCTCGGCGTTGACGTAGGCGCGACCGGCGATGGTCGGCGCGATCTCGCCCTTCGCGCGGTCGAGCCAGCGGTAGCGGCCGGTGAAGGCGCTGCCGATGATGCTCTCCTGCACCCACTCCGCGCCCTCGGCCAGCTTCCCCTCGGCCGCGAGGCAGGCGAGCTTGGCGCTCGTGCCGGTGCCGCAGGGCGAACGATCATAGGCGCCGCCGGGGCAGAGCACGAAGTTGCGCGAATGCGCGCCGGCGTTGGGCGAGGCCGCGGACAACTCGATGTGGTCGACGTCGGGATATCCGCCGGCGTTGAGCGCGCGCCGCACGCGCCAGCTGTAGTCCGTCAGCGCCGCGACTTCGCCCAGGCGCAGGTCGAGCCCGTGCTCGTCGATCAGGAAGAACCAGTTGCCGCCCCAGGCGATGTCGCCGACGACCTTGCCCAGTCCCGGCACCTCCACGGCGACCGCGTGATGCACGCGCCGGCTGGGCACGTTGGCCACGCTCACCGCCCCATCCGCGGCCAGCGTCGCGGTCACCACGCCAACCGGCGTCTCCAGGCGGTGCTCGCCCGGCCCGATGCGGCCGAGGTAGGCCAGCGTCGCGATCACGCCGATGGTGCCGTGTCCGCACATGCCGAGGTAGCCGACGTTGTTGAAAAAAATGACGCCCGCCGCGCAGGTCGGGTCGGTCGGCGGCGTGAGCAAGGCGCCCACCACCACGTCGGATCCGCGGGGCTCGTTGACCACCGCCGAGCGATAGCGGTCGAAGCGCGTGCGAAACACGTCGCGCCGCTCCGCCAGCGAACCCGCGCCCAGGTCCGGCCCTCCCTCGATCACCACGCGGGTGGGCTCGCCGGCGGTGTGGGAGTCGATGATCTTGATTTTCTGCATAACGGGTCGAACGGGATTTCGCCTGCCATGCTTGCATTAAACGGGACAAAATTCTTGTCCGCCGCCCGAGTTATGGCTCGGATTTCGGCACAATGCCCAACCGGACAAGCTCGCCGGACGCGAAACGCGTCGAGTTGTTGAGCCGTCTGGCCCAGCCGATCACCGGCGAGGAGCTTTTCGACCGCCTGCCCGACCTCGTCTATTTCGTCAAAAACGAGCGCGCCGAATACGTGATCGTAAACCAGACCCTGTGCGAGCGCTGCGGCCGCCGCCGCAAGGAAGAGCTACTCGGCCTTCGCGCCGACGAGCTGTTCCCGCCGCCGCTTGGCGACAGCTACCGCAGCCAGGACCTCGGCGTCCTCAACCAAGGGACGACCATCCTCGACCAGCTCGAACTCCACCTTTACCCGACCGGCCGGCGCGGCTGGTGCCTCACGACCAAGCTCCCGCTGCGCGACCGCGAGCAACGCGTCATCGGCCTGGTCGGCATCTCGAAAGATCTGCAAGCCCCCGACGAGCAGGGCGATGACTTCTCCGCCGTGGCCGTCGCGCTGCGCCACCTGCAACGCAACCTCGCCGAGCCCCTGCGCGTGGGAGACCTGGCGGCCTTGGCGAAACAGTCGCCCTACCAATTCGAACGCCGCATCCGCCGCATCTTCCGCCTGACCACCGGGCAACTGATCCAGAAAACGCGCATCGAGACCGCCCTGCGCCTCCTCCGCGAAACCGCGCACCCCATCGCCCGTGTGGCCCAGGATTGCGGCTACTCCGACCAAAGCGCCTTCACCCGCACCTTCCGCCGCATGGTCGGCCTCTCCCCCTCCGACTACCGCTCCGCAAGTTTAAGCCCCCGCACGACATAAGACGTCCCCGTCCCCTCGCTCGACAAAACCGCCCGTCTGCGGCCACTTTTCCCGGCTCATGTCCGCGCCCGCCCAAACGTCCGCCGCCTCTTCCGCGCCCTCCGCCGCCCCTCGCTACGCCCGGCCGGAGTTGCTCGCGCCCGCCGGCGACTGGGAATGCGCCCGCGCCGCGGTCGAGAACGGCGCCGACGCCATCTTCTTCGGCCTCGAACGCTTCAACGCCCGCATGCGCGCCCACAACTTCACCGTGGCCGACCTGCCGGACCTGATGGCCTTCCTGCACCGCCGCGGCGTGCGCGGCTACGTCACCTTCAACACCCTCGTCTTCGCCGACGAGCTCGCCGACGCCGCCGACTACCTCCGCGCCATCATCGCCGCCGGCGTCGACGCCGCCATCGTCCAGGACGTCGGTGTCTGCCGCCTCATCCGCCGCCTCTCGCCCGATTTCCCCATCCACGGCTCCACCCAGATGACCGTGACCAACGACGCCGGCGTGCAATTCGCCCGCGACCTCGGCGCCGAGCTCGTCGTCCTCGCCCGCGAAAACTCCCTCAAGGAGATCGAGCACATCCAGGCCGCCCAGCGCGCTTCCGGCCAGCCGCCGCTCCCGCTCGAGACCTTCGTCCACGGCGCCCTCTGCGTCGCCTACTCCGGCCAGTGCCTCACCAGCGAGTCGCTCGGCGGCCGCTCCGCCAACCGCGGCGAATGCGCCCAAGCCTGCCGCCTCCCCTACGGCCTCGTCAGCGACGGCCAACCCGTCGACCTCGGCGACCGCGCCTACCTCCTCAGCCCGCAGGATCTCTCCGGCCTCGACGTCCTGCCCGAGCTCGTCCGCGCCGGCGTCGCCTCGCTCAAGATCGAGGGTCGCCTCAAATCCGCCGAATACGTCGCCAGCATCACCCGCACCTACCGCCAGGCCCTCGACCGCGTGATGACCGAACTCAACGGCGACAACCTCTCGCCGCACGCGGGCCGCCCCGTCGACACCTCGCCCGCGTTCGACACCGGCGCCGCCAAATACGAGCTGAACATGGCCTTCTCGCGCGGCCTCTACACGGGCTGGTTCAAGGGCATCCACAACCAGGAGCTCGCGCACGGCCGCTTCGGCACCAAGCGCGGCGTCTTCCTCGGCCAGGTCTCCCGCGTCGGCGCCGACCACGTCGCGCTCCGCCTCGTCGCCCCCGCCAAGCCCGGCGACGGCGTGGTCTTCGACGCCGGCAAGCCCGCCGAAGGCGAGGAGGGCGGACGTATCTACCAACTCAATACCGACGCCCGCTCCGGCGAGACCTTCCTGCGCTTCGGCCACGGCGACCTCGACTTCAAAAAGATCCGCCCCGGCCACCGCGTCTGGAAGACCAACGACCCCGCTCTCGACCGCGAGCTGCGGGCCACCTTCGCCGGGGAAAAGGTCCGCCACACCCGCCCGATCCGCGCCGAGGTCCATGGACACGCAGGCGCCCCGCTCACGCTCCTCCTCGACGACGGACTCGGCCACGTCGTCCGCGAGGCCTCGGCCATCCCGCTCGCCGTCGCGGAAAAGCAGCCGCTCGACACCGCCAAACTCCGCGACCAGCTCGGTCGCCTCGGCGGCACGCCCTTCCACCTCGGCGATCTTGAGAACCGTCTCGAAGGCTCGCTCATGCTGCCGGTAAGCGAGCTCAACCGCCTCCGCCGCGACGCCGCCGCCAAGCTCGACGCCCTCCGCGCCGGGCCCAAGCGCTGGAGTCTCGTCGAAACGGTCGACACCGCCGCGAAAATCCCCACGCCCGCGGAGACTCCCGCGACGCCGCAGATCATCCCCCTCGTCCGCGACTTCGCCCAACTCGAAGCTGCGCTGAATTCCGGCGTCCCCTTCGCCGACCTCTACTGCGAGTTCGAAAACCCGAAACACTACCGCGAGGCCGTCGCCAAATTCCGCGACTGGCAATCCAGCCGCCCTGCGCCTGCCGCCGACGCCTCCACGCCCGCGCCCGCCGTTTGGTTACTTCCGCCGCGCGTCTTCAAGCCCACCGAAGACTGGATCTTGAAGCAGGTCCTCTCCGCCGAGGCCGACGGCATCCTTGTCCGCAATCACGAGCATCTGCGTTTCTTCCCGGCCGCCGCGCCGTCGTTGCGCCTCCGCGGCGACTTCTCGCTCAACGTCTCCAATCCGCTCACCGCGGAGTATTTCCTCTCCAAATACAACCTGGAGCGTGTCACCGCCAGCTACGACCTCAACGTCGCCCAGCTCGAAGCCCTCCTCCGCGGCGCGCCCGCCTCGCGTTTCGACCTCACGCTGCACCAGCACATGCCCATGTTTCACATGGAGCACTGCGTGTTCTGCGCCTTCCTCTCGAAGGGCAAGGACTACCACGACTGCGGCCGCCCCTGCGAAAAGCACCGCGTCGCCCTGCGCGACCGCGTCGGCGCGCTGCTCCCGCTCAAGGCAGACGCCGGCTGCCGCAACACGGTCTTCAACCCGCGCGCGCAGACCGGCGCCGAGTTCGTCGACCGCATGATCGCCCTCGGCGCGCGCCACTTCCGCGTCGAGTTCGTCGACGAGTCCGCCGACGAGGTGACGCGCACCCTGCGCGCCTACGAAGGCCTCTTCGCCGGCCGCACCAGCGGCGCCGACCTCTGGCGCGAGCTCAAACTCCTCAACCAGATGGGCGTCACCCGCGGCCAGCTCGAGACCGCGCCGCAGGTGATCTTCAAGAAACGCTGAGGCGTCGTCTTCCTTCGTTGGAGGGCGGCGCGCCGTCGCCGCCGGCCGATCCAAGCCGGCGCGGACAGCGCCGCGCCCTCCACGACTCAAGGCGTCGAGTTCACAACCGCGCCGCCGCCGGCAGGCCGTAATACGCCTGCACGCGCTTCGTCGCGGCCTCGAGCGTGGCGGCGTCGAGCACGAGGCGTTGCAGGTTGCGCCCGGCCATGAATTCGAAGCGATGCACGCCGCCGTCGGCGGGCGTCTCCAAGGCCTCGGCCAGATCGCCGAGCGTGGCCACCACGCGGCCGTTCACCTTGTCGAGCACGAGCATGGTCGCGTCCTGATAACCGAGGTTGATCGCGTCGGGGAGCACGCCGGTCAGCGCGACGAGCGACTTCCGTCTGTCCTTAGGCTCGCCATATTGGAAATACTGGAGACGGAAGGGCGCATACTTCCGCCACTCCTCGCCCCAACCGCGGAGGAAGGGTTGGGTCAGCGGCTGAAACACCAGCCCGCCCGCCATGAGATACTTCGGCGGGCCGTCGAACACCTCGCGCGGCACGGTCTCGTCGGCGAAATCCGCCTTCGGCACCGTGTAGTCGAGCGTCAGCTCCTCCGCGCCGCGGCGCACCTTCAGCTTCACCGTCGCGCCGGCGAAGTGACCGTGGTTGGCGAGGTTTTCCAACATGAGATGGCCGTAGTCCGGGTCGAGGTAGTCGCCCTCGCTGTCGATCGCGTGCCCGTCGATCTCCAGGAGGATGTCGCGCGGGCGCGGCGATCCCGCCTTTTCGGAATCGCGGCCCGTCGCGTGCACCACGGCGCCGCGCGGCTCGCCGTCGAGACCGAGCTCCTTGAGCAGCTCGGGATTGCTCCCGGGCTGCCAGGTGAAGTCGAAGTAGCCGAGGCCGGAGAATTTGCCCGCGCGCCAGGCGTCGAGCACGCCGCGGATGAAGGGCGCCGGCAGGGCGCCGCAGACGCTTCCGCTGGAGTAGGTCGTGAGGCCGACGATGGCGCCGTCGCGCGCGATGAGCTCGGTCCAGCCGAGGCCGCCGAGGTCGGTGCCCACCTCGAGTTGCACGTGCGGGGCGAAGCCCAACGCGCCTTCGCCCACGCTGAACTTGCCAAACTCCACCCGACGAGTCTCGAGGTTGCCGTCGCGCCAGCGGATGAGCTCGAACTCGGGCCCGGTGCCGACCTTCTCCGCCAGCCTGGCGGGGACGAGGCCCTCCCAGAAGGCGGGCGCGGCGGCCTCGACGACGGCGAGGTTGGACTGCGCGTCCCACCATTTCACGCGGGCGTCATACCAGCGGCCGCGACCGCCCTTTTGCACGCGCACGAGCGTGTGGCTGGGCAGGTATTGCGCGGTGGTGAGGATCTCGCCGGGCGCGACCACCACGCCGTGTTTGCGGATCGCGCGGGTGGGTTCATTCCAGGGCTGGAAGGCGTCGTAGACCTTGTAGGTCACCTCGATGCTCACGAGGGAGCGGTCCCAGCCGGGACGCGGCGCGAGGAGCTGGGCGCGCGACTGGGGCGCGGAGCAAAGCGCGGAGAGAACGAGGGTCGCCACGGCGGCGAACAAACGAAGAAAAGAGCGGCGTTGCATGGCGGTTTCCTCAGAGACGTTCGGCGGACACGATGCCGTAGGTGCGCAGGATCTCGGTCTGGGCGGCGTCGGCCGCGGCGCGGTCGATCGCGTCGAGCGGACCGTCCTCCGGCCCCTCGAACTCGAAGACGTGGCGCGCGCCGGTGTTCCCGGCCAAGGCGCGCTTCACGTCCTCGAGACGCTCGATGCGAACGCCGTTGATGCGGTTGACCAGCACCCGGCCGCGCAGGCCGAGGTCGGCGTTGACCGCGTGGGGGAGCACCCCGGACAGCACCACCGGCTCCGGACGGGCGCTTTTCGGATCTTCGGAAAGGCGGTGATGCAGCTCGTAGGTAAGCTGCGCGAGGCCCTCCCACAGGTAGTCGCGCCCCGACTGGCCGAGCGTGTCGAGATAGTTGGCGCTGAGCGGCGTGAAGACGAGGCCGGCGTAGATCACGTAGCGCGGCGGTTCGTCGTATTGCCGGCCGGTGAAGCGATCGCCGTCGTAGGCCGCCATCGACAGCTCTACGTCGACCTCCCTGCCCTCGCGCCAGACTTTCACCGCGAGTTTTTCGCCGGCCTGGGCCTGTTGAAAAGCCACCCCGGCGGCCACGCGATTGCCACGGTAGGGGATCATCGCGTCGCTGCCGACCGGGTAGCCGCCCGCCTCGAGCAACACGTCGTCGGGACGCAGCGCCTTGGCCGCCGTGCCGTCCGGACGCAGCCAGTCGACGCGCGCGCCGCGGCCGTCGTCCGCCAGGCCGAGGAGCCGGCGGTAGGCGGGATTTTGCAGGTCCTCGAAGCCCACGCCCGCCATCGGGAAGCCGTCGTAGCGGCCGTCTTTCACGTCCTTGAGAAAATGCCCCACCACCTCCGGCGGGATGAAGAAGCCCGCGTTTTGCAGGCCGGGGATGCCTTGGAAGGCGACGCCCACGACCTTGTCGTCCTGAAACACGGGGCCGCCGCTGTTGCCGGGATTGATCGCCGCGTCCGTCTGCACCGCGAGCCAGGCGCGGTTGCCCGGATGCGCGTAGGGCTGCACCTCGATGCGCGACACCACGCCGCGCGTGAAGGACATCTGGTCCCCGCCCGCCGGGTAGCCGCAGGTCACGACCGTGGACTGCACCGCGGGCAACTCGCCAAACTCGAGCGCCTTCACGCCGTCGAGATCCTTGGGATCCACGGGCTCCAGCAAAGCGAGGTCGCAATCGTGCCCGGCGAACACCACGCGCGCCGGCAGCAGGCGAGGATCCTGATAGCGGCGGATGAGAATCTGCTTCGCCCACGCGATCACATGCGCGTTGGTCAAAATTTTCCCGCCCTCGATCACGAAGCCCGTGCCCGAGGAGCGCCGGATCGGCTGATAGCGCCAGGGCGCGTCAAAAACCGGGATCTGCGACGACACGAGAATCTGCACGACCGCCCGCTCCGGCGCCGCGGCCGCCACGGCAGGCGGGGGATTTTCCAGCAAGGTGCCTTCCGCTCCCGGCGCGGCCGGGACGCCCTGCGCGCATAGCGCGAACAACAACACTCCCCATACGCCGCCCGCTTTCCGACGCCGAGCCGGTCCGGTGATCGATAAAAAACGCATCGGCCTCCAAAGCATGCAGCGGCGCGCCGACCGCAATTCCACAAAGGATAAATCTCGCCGCGCCACCGTCCCGCCTCGAAACCCCGTTGACCGGCCCCGGCCGCGCCGAAGTCGACCTTGCCGCGCCCGCCCGTCGGGCGCTACCTAGCCGCGCCCGCCATGTCCGTCCCGACCGTCTCTTCGCCCTCCCTTCCGTCCGCCTCCGCGCCGCTGCTCTGCGTCGACATCGGCAACACGCACACGCACCTCGCCCTTCATCATAAAGGCGTCCTGAGCGGACAACGCGACATACCCACCGCCCTGATCGACGACCCCGCGCAAGGCCTGCCCGCCGTCCTCGCCTCTGTTCAGGCTCCCCGCTCCCCGCTCCCCGCTCCCGGCTCCATCGCCTTTTGCTCCGTCGTGCCCGCCGCCACGCCCAAATTGCGCGCCGTCGCCGCCGCGGCCGGCCTGCCCGCCTGGCAACTCACCCACGAGGTCCGCCTCGGCGTGCCCATCACGTATCCGAAGCCCTCCGAGATCGGCCAGGACCGCCTCGCCAACGCCGCCGGCGCCCACGCGCTCGCCCCCGGCCGTCCCGCCATCGTCATCGACCTCGGCACCGCCGTCACCTTCGACCTCGTCACGCCCGAGGGCGGCTACGAGGGCGGCATCATCACGCCCGGCCCCGCCCTCGTGACACGCTACCTGCACGAACGCACCGCCCAACTCCCCCTCGTCACCGATTTGCAGGCTCCCGTCACCAGCGTGATCGGCAAATCCACCGCCGAGGCCATCCGCATCGGCGCGACCGTCGGCTACGCCGGCCTGATCCAGGCCCTGCTCGACGCCGTCCTCGCCGAATACGCCGCCCGCCGCCTGCCCTCCGCCGAGATTTTCCTCTCCGGCGGCGCCGCGCAGGTCGTCGAAGGCCGCCTCCGCCTGCCCGCCCGCATCGTCCCCGACCTCGCCCTCCTCGGCCTCGCCGCCGCGTATGCGCTGAATCAGCCGCAGGTGGGCTGACGCCAACCCCTGCCCTAGAACAAATTAGGGTATTAACCCCAATCCACTAGGCGTCAAAAAATCACCATACCCAACTTTAAAACCCTTAATTAATTATATATAAAAGATTTAAAATAGTAAAAAAATAGCTAATGGTCAATAAAAGGAAACATGATCAGGCCGGACGCAACGCCAGCCCTTTTCATGTCCTTTAGCCCCTTTCGTCGTCTCGCACCCCGATCCGTCTTCCACGCCGCCTTGAGGTGGCTGCAAACCATGGCGTGGGTCGTCGCCGCCTTCGCCGCGACCCAGGCCGGCGCCCAGACCGCGCAGCGGATTTACGAGCTCAACGGCAGCTACGCCGAGACCAACGGCGGCAGCGCGATGGTGCCGAGCGGCGGCACGCTCGGGGCGACCGGCTACACCTTCGCCGCCAGCCAAGGCCCGGGCGTCAGCAACGCGCTCGCCAACACCGGCGAATACTCGATCGAACTGCTTTTCCGCATCAACGAGACCTCGAGCTACCGAAATCTCATCAATTTCAACGGGCTGACCGATGACGTCGCCCTCTACTGCCTGAACGGTAGGGTGTCTTTTTATCCTTATTCGGCCGCCTCGGCCACCACCGACCTGGTCGTCGGTCAAACGCATCGCCTCGTCGTCACCCGCAACGCCTCCACCAAAGTCACCACCGCCTACGTGGACGGGGCGCAAAAATTGCAGGTCACCGACAGCAACAACTACTACGTGGCGTCGGCCGCCAACGGCATTCTCTACTTTTTCCACGACGACGGCGGCGAGGACACCTCGGGCTTTCTCGACAGCGTTCGCATCTACCACTCGGTGCTCACCCCCGCCCAGGTGGCCGCGCTCGGGCAGACATCCCCCGCCACCGGCCCCGAGATCCAGGTGAAGGGCAACAACACCGTCATCCTTGACGGGGACACGACGCCTTCCACTTCCGATTATACCCACTTCGGCGGCGTTGCGTCTTCGTTTGCGCGCACCTTCACCATCGAAAACACCGGCACGGCCGCGCTCACGATTTCGTCCATCGCCGTCTCCGGCACGCACGCCGCGCAGTTCGTGGTCTCCGGCGCCCCCTCGTCCATAGCGGCCGGGGCCAGCGCCACTTTCACCGTCACGTTTTCCCCTGGCTCGGGCACCGGCGCCCGCACCGCGACCGTCACGATCAATAACAACGACTCGAACGAGGGGGCTTACGACTTTGCGCTCGAGGGCACCGCCGCGGTAGGATCGAACATCACGGCGACCTACTCGGGCGCCAACGATGTGCCCGTTTCCGGCACCAGCTTCACGGCGACGGGGCTGACCGCGAACCTCACCCTCAATTTCGCGCCCGCCGTCGGCACGGACTTGATGGTCGTGCGCAACACCGGTCTCGCCTTCATCAACGGACGCTTCAGCAACCTCGCCCACGGCCAGTTCGTAAACCTGAGTTTCGGCGGCAACACCTACCAGTTCGTGGCCAATTATTACGGCGGCACCGGCAACGATCTCGTGCTCCAGTGGGCGCACCGTTCCGTGTTCGGATGGGGAGGCAACAGCTTTGGCCAGCTAGGCAACTCCGACCTCACCAATCGCCTCACGCCGGTGCCCGTCAGTTCGCTCGGCGCCTTGCAGGGCAAGACCATCCTCTCGATCGCCAATGGTGCATTGCACACCTTGGCCCTGTGCTCAGACGGCACGGTCGTCTCCTGGGGCTATAACAACTTCGGCCAGTTGGGTAACCCATCTGCCCCTGGAGGCCCGACGCCAGTCGCGGTGAGCACGGCGGGCGCGCTGGCGGGCAAGACCGTGGTCGCCATCGCCGCCGGCTCCCAGTTCAGCCTGGCGCTATGCTCCGACGGGGCGGTGGTCTCCTGGGGCTTCAACGGCAACGGACAACTGGGCACGGGCAACACCACCGCCAGCAATGTGCCCGTGGCCGTGACCACTTCCACCGGTGCCTTGGCGGGTAAAAGCGTGGTCGCCATCGCGGCCGGTCCCGCCAACAGCATGGCTCTGGCCTCCGACGGGACCATCGCATCCTGGGGGAACAACAACGGTCAATATGGCAGCGGCAGCTACTCTCAGAGTTCGATTCCCGTCGCGCCGATCACCACCGGAATCTTGGCGGGCAAGACGGTCACCGCCATCGCCGCCGGTTACACCCATATGCTGGCCTTGTGCTCGGACGGCAGCATCGTCGCCTCCGGTATTAACAACGACGGGCAGTTGGGCACGGGAGACGGGCTGAGCACGACGTCTCCGGTCTTGGTGGACACCTCCGGCGTGCTGGCAGGCAAGACCGTGGTCGCCGTATCGGCCGGATACTTACACAGCATGGCGCTGACCTCGGACGGCACCATCGTCGCCTGGGGCAGGAATTTGGAAGGCCAACTGGGCAACGGCGACACCACCAGCGCTTCGGTGCCCGTGACGGTCACCACTTCCGGCGTCCTGGCAGGCCTGACGCCTGTGGCCATCGACGGCGGCGAGCTCCACAGCCTCGCGCTGTGCACGGATGGCAGCATGGTTGCCTTTGGCTCCAACAGTAACGGCCAACTGGGCGACAACAGCACGGTGAGCAGCGCCACGCCGATACGCGTGGACACCTCGTCCCTGCCGCCCGGATCACGTGCCGTCGCCACCGCCGCAGCCTTAAGCGGCTTCAGCGTTGCCTTGGTCGCGACTCCGCCGCCCCCGCCGACGGTCACCTCGATCTCCCCCGCCAGCGGCTCCACCTACGGTGGCACGACCGTGATCATCAACGGCGCGAATTTCGACGACGCCACCGCCGTGACCTTTGGCGGCACGCCGGCCACCTCCTTCTTCGTCCAAAGCAGCACGCGCATCGTCGCCGTGACGCCCGCCGCCGCCGAGGGCTCGGCCAGCGTGCTCGTCACCACGCCCGGCGGCACCAACGCGGCGAACTCCCTCTACACCTACCGGGGCTTGCCCAACGTCACGTCGTTCACGCCAAACCACGGCACGATCTACGGCGGCACCAGCGTCACCATCACCGGCACCAATTTCTACGATCTGGACGGCGTCACCTTCGGCGGCGTGCCCGCCACGATCGTTTCCGCGACCCCGACCTCGATCACCGTGGTCACGCCTGCCCATGCCGCCGGCGTCGTCTTCATGAGCGTCGGCACTGCCTATGGCAGCCACACGCTATACTTCACCTACGCGGTCCCCGCTCCCGGCGAGGTCGATCCGCTGAATGCCTCCATCATCGGCAGCATCGTGCTCTCCACCGCCGTCCAGACGGATGGCTCCACGCTGGTCGCTGGCAATTTCAACCAGGTGCTCGGCGTCGGCCGCAACCACCTCGCCCGCATCCTCGCCGACGGCACGCTCGACTCCGCCTTCAACCCCAACCCCAACGGCCCCGTCACCTCCGTGGCCGTGCAGCCCGACGGCAAGATCCTCCTAGGCGGCCAGTTCACCACCCTGCAACCCAACGGCGCCGCCAGCCCGACCACACGCAATCGTATCGCCCGTTTGAATACCGACGGTTCGCTCGACCCGTCCTTCGACCCCAACGCCAACGCCCTCGTGCAGTGCGTGGTTCCCCTAGGCGACGGTCGCATCCTCGTCGGTGGCGCCTTCAACACGCTTCAACCCAACGGCGCCGCCTCGCCCACCACGCGCAATCGCGTCGCCCGCCTGCTCGCCGACGGCACGCTCGACACCACCTTCGATCCCAACGCCAACGACGAGGTGCTCAGCCTCGCCTTGCAGGGCGACGGCCGCGTCCTCCTCGCCGGACGCTTCACCACGCTCCAGCCCAACGGCGCCGCCTCCGCCACCGCGCGCAACCGCGTCGCCCGCCTCAACGCCGACGGCACGCTCGACGCCGCCTTCGATCCCAACGCCAACGGCGTCGTCAACGCGCTCGCCGTCCAGGCCGATGAACGCGTCCTCCTCGGCGGTGCCTTCGGCACGCTGCAACCCAACGGCGCGGCCTCCGCCACCGCGCGCACCAACTTCGCCCGCGTGCTCGCCAACGGTTCGCTGGACACGTCGTTCGACCCGCGCCCCAACGGTGCGGTCAACACTCTCGCGCTCCAGGCCGACGGACGCATCCTCATCGGCGGTGCCTTCACCACCGTGGACCCCGACGGCGCGACCGCCACCACGCGCAATCGCGTCGCTCGTGTGAACGGCGATGGCTCGCTCGACACCGGCTTCGATCCTGCGGCCAACAACACCGTTTTCTCCATCGCGCTTCGCGCCGATGGCTCCGTCTTGCTCGGCGGCTTCTTCACCGAACTGCAACCGAGCGGGGCCACCACGCCCGTCGCGCGTGATTACTTCGTCCGTCTCGCCAACGACGCCGCCACCCAGTCCCTGTCCGCCGTGGATTCGTCCTATGTGTATTGGTCGCGCGGCGGCTCCGCCCCCGATCTCACCGGCGCGCAGTTCGAGGTCAGCACCGATTCCGGCGCGACCTGGACCGTGCTGCCCGGCACCGCCACCCGCGCCGGCATCTCGGCCGACTGGGAGTTGGCGCGCACCGACTTGCCGATCAGCGGTTTGTTGCGCGCGCGCGGTCGCACCGCAGGCGGCAACCAGAGCGCCGGCGCGGGCCTGGTCGAGTTTCAAGCGACCTACTCCACGCCCCTCGCGCCTCCCGCCGTCACCGCCGTCGCTCCCTCAGTGGGCACCACGCTCGGAGGCGACACGGTCACCATCACCGGCAATCGTTTCACCGGCGCCAGCGCGGTCACCATCGGCGGCACTGCCGCGACCAGCGTCACCGTGGTCAACGCCTCCACCATCACCGCCGTCACCCCTGCCGGTGCCGCCGGAACGGCCTCCGTGCGCGTCACCGCCCCCAGCGGCACAAGCGCGGGCAACACGCTCTTCACCTACGTCACGCCGCCCACCGTCACCGCGATCACCCCGGCGCTCGGCTCCACGCTCGGCGGCGGCATCGTGGTCATCACCGGCACCCGCTTCACCAACGCCTCCGCCGTTTCCGTCGGCGGCACGCCCGTCACGAGTTTCGTGGTAAACAGCGATACGCAGATCACCGCCGTGGCTCCGGTCGGCACCGCCGGCACGGCACGCGTGACGGTCACCGTGCCCGGCGCCACCAGCGCGCCAAACACGCTCTACACCTACATCTCGCCGCCCACCTTGACCAACCTCAGCCCGGTCACCGGCAGCACGATCGGCGGACAAACCGTAACCCTCACCGGCACGAATCTCTCGCTTGCGAGCAGCGTCACCTTCGGCGGCGTCTCGGCGGCTTCGTTCACGGTCAACAGCGCCACGCAGATCACCGCCACCGCGCCCGCCTTGTCGGCCGGCCAGGTCGGTGTCGTCGTCACCACGCCGGGCGGCTCGGCCACGGCGGCCACGCTCTTCACGGCCGTCGCGCCTCCGGGCGTCACGAGCGTCGCGCCCGCACTCGGCACCACGCTGGGTGGCAACACCATCACGGTCACCGGCGCAGGCTTCTCCGGGGCCACGGCGGTCACGGTCGGCGGCAATGCCGCGACGGGACTGACGGTCGTCAATGGCACCACCTTGACCGCCACCACGCCCGCAGGCGTCGCCGGCACGGCCAGCGTCGTCGTCGTCGGGCCCTACGGCACGAGCGCGGCAAATTCCCTCTTCACCTACATCGCCCCGCCCACGCTCACGAGCGTGAGCCCGGCCACCGGCAGCACGATCGGCGGACAAGTTGTCACGCTGACCGGCACGAATTTCTCGCCGGCCACCGGCGTCTCTTTCGGCGGCGTCTCGGCCGCCTCGTTCACGGTCAACAGCGCCACGCAGATCACCGCCGTCACCCCGGCGACGACCGCGGGCGCGAAGAGCGTGATCGTCACCACGCCCGGCGGCTCCAACGGCGCGAACACGCTCTTCACCACGAGCGTTCCGACCACCACGACCACGCTCGCCAGCTCGCAAAATCCGAGCATCTTCCTCGCGCAGCCCACCTTCACCGCCCAGGCCGTTTCCGCGCAGGCGGGCCTGACCGGCCAGATGGCTTTCTTCGTCGATAATGTCTTGGTCGAAACCAAAGCGGTCGATGCCAACGGCTCGGCCACCTTCACGCCCGCGCCCGCGATATTCGGCGCCGGCAACCGCGTCGTTCGCGCCGCATTTGACGGAGGCGCCTTCTTCGCCGCCTCCAGCGCCACGCTCACGCAGGTCGTCAACAAGGCTCCGGTCGTCATCACGCTCGGCGCGCTCAGCCAGACCTACAACGGCACCGCCAGATCCGCCACCGCCACGAACGATGTGCCGTCCGGCTACACCGTCACCGTGACTTTCACCTACGACGGCTCGTCCACCGCTCCGGTCAATGCCGGCACCTACACGGTCGCGGCCACGATCACCCACGCGAATTTCCAAGGCTCGAAGACCGGACAGCTCGTCATCGCGCAGGCCCCGCTGACCTTCACCGTCGCGAGCACGCCGCTGGTTTACAACGGCACGCCGCGCGCACCGAGCCTGACGTTCTCGCCGACCGGAGTGCCGACGACGGTCACGTATCAATCCGTCGTGGGTGGCGTGCCCACGGGCTCGGCGAGCTCCACCGCTCCGACCCAGGCCGGGCGCTATCAGGGCAACGTCTCGACCAGTAACCCGAATTACTCCCTCCCGGTCGCGACCTTTCAGTTCGACGTGCTCAAAGCCAACGCCGCGCTGACCTTCACCAACACCGAGCAAACCTACGACGGCACACCCCGCGCTCCCATCGTTTACTCCGATCCGCTCAATATACCGCTCACCCTGACCTACCAGCCGCTGGTGAATGGTGTGCCCACGGGCTCCGTCTCCAGCCAGGCTCCCGTGGCGGTCGGCCAGTATCAAGTGGCCGCGACCAGCACCAACCATCAACTCACGCCCTCCACGGCCGTGCTGCGGGTGGGCAAACGCCCGGTGACGATTTCCATCACCAGGCTGTCGGCATCCTTTGATGGCCAGCCCAAGCCGGTGGGCGTGGCCACCAATCCGTCGGGCATTCCAGTGACCGTCACCTACACGGCGAATGGCACCACGACCACGACCGCACCAAGCGCCCCGCCGGCCGGAGGCCAATCTTGGCGCGTCGATGTAGTTCCTGCCGACCCGACCACCTACTCGGGCAGCGCCACCGGCTTGCTGCGCATCGAGACGCGCCGCCAGCCCACGCTGGCCTTGACCGGCCCCGCGTTGAGCACGCCGTCCTCGTCCGGCAGTTTCGTCGCGACGCTCGGCAACCTCTCGACCCCGAGACCCACGGGCACCGTTTACTACCGCACCCTCGATGGCTACGGCCTGTTCAACGGCACCGTCGGCGCGGACGGCAAGGCCGTCATGACACGCACGGATTTCTTCCTGTCCGCCCGCGCCACGCCCTACGAGATGGTCGCCGAGTATTCCGGCGATGCGAACTACCTGCCCGCCGTGTCGAACGTGCACGTCAACCGGATCGAAAAAGACGTGAAGCTCTACTTCGAATATCCCGGCAATCTCGAATACACCGGCCAGCCCGCGGTCATCCCACCGTCGCGCCTGGCGTTTTTGTATTTCAACCCGAGTTTGGTGAAGTCCTACCAGATCACCTACAACGGCAGCACCACCCTGCCCACGAATCCCACCACTTCGCCCGCCAGGATCGAGATCCGCTACACCACCTGGTTCCGCGACACGGACTACCTGGACGTCATCAACCTCAACATCCTCCCGGCCTATGCGCGGGTAAAAGTGGGCAACCTTCGCCAAGCCTACTCCAGCGGTGGCAACCCCGTGCAGGTCACCACCGATCCCGCCGGCCTGGCCACTCGGGTGACGTATAACGGCGCGGTCCTGCCGAACGGACCGACCACGCCCGGCACCTATCAGGTCGCAGCCACCCTGGTGGATACGAATTTCAGGCTCTACAACGCGGCGGAGGCCTCCGGCACGCTCGTGATCACGCAGGACACGGCGCGTTTCAACGTCACCAACCTCACGCAGAACTACGACGGCCTGCCCAAGCCCGTCAGCGTCTCCGCCACGCCGAGCATCCCCTACGTCGTCCTCTACGACGGCTCCACCCGCGCTCCCACCGCGCCCGGCACCTACACCGTCCGCGTCTATCCTGAGAACTCCGTCTACGGCGCGGGCTCGAACCACACCCTCGTCATCAAGGCACGCGTCTCCGCCACCGTAAACGGTCAGGCCGACAGCACCCGCCTGCGCCTCCAGGCTGTGTCGGGAACATTGTTCACCAGCTTCCCGGCCTACCTCTCCCCGGCGCAGAACGAGTGGACGCTCGAGTTCGTCAGCGCGGGCGACCTCAAGTTCGTGAAATGGTCCGACGGCGTGAAGGATAACCCGCGCCGCATCACGCTCGGCGGCGCCAGCGATCCCGCCAGCTACACGTTCAACGCCGAGGCCGGCCAGCGCTACTTCCTCAAGGCCCAGACCGTCAAAACCGGTCTGCCCGCCGGCGCGGACGGCGCGGGCCTGGGCGAGGGCTACTACGCCGTCGGTCAACTCGCGCGCTTTGAGGCCGGCACCAACGGCGATGCCATCATCAATCGCTGGGAATACAACGGCAAGGTCCTCAGCCCCACCGATGGCCACATCATCCTACGCGACGGTCGCGAGGTTTACATCAAGGTGAGCGCCAACGGCGGAAATCCTGTTTGCCACTTCACCGCCGGCTACATCGCCGAGGGCTTTGCCAACGGCGGCAACGGCTCGCCGAGTGGCACCGTGGACATCAAACGACTGGACTATCCAAACCTGCCCGTCCTGTCCCAGCGCTTCATGCCCAACGGCGTCAATTATGTCGCCACCGCCAAGCCAACTTCGGGATTCATTTTCCAAGGGTGGCTCGGCTCCAGTTCCTCTCAATTCACCGACACCCTCAAAAATCTGGGCTATGCGGTCCCCGGCATCACCGAGGAGTTCAGGCGCGTGGGCACAGGCCGCTACTCTTCGGTTTTCCCCAACTTCATCAAAGACGGGCCGGAGTTCGCCATCACCGTCTCGAACCAAAAGCGCAAAGCCAGCGCGGCCGCCAATGGCGTGGACATCGCCGGCATTCGAACCGCCGACGTCAGGATCACCAACAACGGCAAGACCGCCACCGGCGTTAATCTGAAAAAAATGAAGGTGACGGCGTTCAGGGTGAAGCGACCCAACACCACCACGTGGCAGTATTATTACCTCAACGCCACCGGCGGGGAAATCGACGACAACAACCGATCCAACTTATCCTCGGGAGAGAAACAGCTGCTCTTCATCAATCAACCCGTGGCCATCAACGGCGAGCTCCTGAACATCTTCAACCCGCTCGCCGCCCTCGACAGCCTGGTCGCCGATAACGGCAATCCCGTCACCCTCGACTACCCGCTGGGCTCCATCGGCTATGGGAGCTCACAGACGGTGAGCATCCTGCTGGGCGGTTCCGGCCAGGATGTGAACTTCGGCCTGCGCGCGGAAATCGAGGTTCGCATGCTCTTCACCGTGGAGACGAACCAAGGGACGCAAGAGGTGAAGGCCTGGTGGACCGACCTCAACCCCATGTAACCCCGCCGCAGCCCATCCCACCGCGCCGACCACTGGATCTATTATGAAGACTTTCTCCTTACTAAATACCGCCCTCTCCCTGCTCTTCGCCTGCTGCGCCGCGTCAGGGCTGCGTGCGGATGTCGTCTCGTTTACGGTGCCCGATCTGCCGGACCACGCGGTCGGCGCGACCCCTACCCCGCGAGTCAACGTGCTCTCCGTGGACTTGGACCCGCAGGGTGCGGACCTCGTGGGCAAACCAGGCGATACCATCGGCTGGAGTTTCAAAATCAGCTGGGCGTCCAACGCCGGCGACACTCTGGTGTTCAACGGCAGCCGCCTCGGGACGGAAAGCGAGTTCGCCTCGGCCGGAACCTACGTCGACTTGATCGGCAACGCCGGCGGCAACCAGGATGGCGGCGTGCTCGCCGGCACAGAATGGACATCCCCCACCCCCTTTGTCGCCGGCACGCACGGCATAGGCTACATCCCCCTCAAAGCAACGACGACGCCCGGCACTCTTTACCGCGGCACGCTCTCCCTGGAGTTCAAGGTCTATGCGGATTCGGGCACGTCTCGCGTCGCGTTGGGCAGTTTCTCCATGCCGATCGAGGTCACCGTGACCATCGGCTCCGTCGAGCTCTCGGAGCAGACCATCACGTTCCCGGAGATCACCGCCAAGTCCGTCACCGCCCCCGCCTTCGCCCTCGGCGCCACCTCCGACAGCGGCCTCCCGGTCGAATACATCTCGCTCACCCCCGACCTCTGCACGGTGGAGAACGGCCTCGCGACCGTGCTCGGCGCCGGCGAGGTCGCCATCGTCGCCACCCAGCCGGGCGACACCCGCTACACCGCCGCGCTTCCGGTCACCCGCTTTTTCGAGATCACCAAAAACGCCGCCACCGTGACGATTCAGGGCGACCTCGACCAGACCTACACCGGCTCCGACAAAGTCTTCACCGCCGTCACCACGCCCGCCGACCTCCCCATCAAGTGGCTCTACAACGGCCTCGACGTTCCTCCGCGCGAACCAGGCATCTACATCATCGACGCCCTGATCAATGATCCCGCCTACGAGGGCCAGGCACGCGCCCGCCTCACCATCACCGACACCAGCCCGGCGCCTCTCGTCGCCTATGCCGATTGGTTGTTGGAGCACTTCACCACCCCCGAAATTCAAGCCGGTCTGGTCACCGCCAAAAACCTGGCCCTCGCCGAGGACGGTGCGCCCAACCTTCTCAAATACGCCTTGGGCCTCGACCCTTGGACCACGATGACCCCGGAGGCCCGCGCCGCTCTCCCCCGCTTCGCCGGCACGGGCGGCACCAACGCCTTGGTCTTCTCCCTGCCCGTCACCGCCTCGGGGGACCTCGTCATCAAGGTCGAGGCCTCCAGCGACCTCGTGACCTGGGAAGAAATCGCCCGCCGCACCCGAGGCGGCCCCTGGACCGGCTCCGCCTCCGTCTTCACCGGCACTCCCGACGAGTCCGGCCTGCGCGCCGAGACCCTGGTCACCGAGCCCGCCCTCCCCGTCCGCGAACGCCGCTTCTACCGCCTCAACATCGACTTCGCCCCGTAGCGCCCGAACCGAAAGCCAGTTTGCAAGCGGATGGCCCCGTCACCACCGCCCCTGCCTCGGAATGCCCGGATTTCCCCGCATTTGCCGGACCGGACCGGGAAATAAACTCAGCGCGGCGGGCAACTTTGGGCATTGGCCCGTGGTCACCGGATAATTTGAATCCGGAACTTCCGCCCATGTCCGATCCCGCCATCGTCGTCCGCGATCTCGTCAAAACCTACGCCGGCCACCCCGCCGTGCGCGGCGTGAGCTTCGAGGTCGCGAAGGGCGAGATCATCGGCCTCCTCGGCCCCAACGGCGCCGGCAAATCCACCACCCTCCGCATCCTCACCGGCTACCTGCCCGCCACCTCCGGCCAGGTCACCGTCTGCGGCGTCGACGTGGCCTCCGATCCCGCCGAGGTCAAAAACCACCTCGGCTTCATGCCCGAGAACAACCCCCTCCCGGAGGACATGCGGGTCGGCGAATACCTCCACTTCCGCGGCCGCCTCAAGGGCCTCGGCCGCCGCACGCTCGCCCCGCGCCTCGACGAGGTCGTCCACCTTTGCGACCTCGGCCGCGTCCGCGACCGCATCATCGGCAAGCTCTCCAAGGGCTACCGCCAGCGCGTGGGCATCGCCGACGCCATCCTCGCCGAACCGCCGCTCATCATCATGGACGAGCCCACCATCGGCCTCGATCCGCACCAGATCCTCGCCGTCCGCGACCTCATCGCCTCGCTCCGCGGCCGCATGACCGTGCTCATCAGCTCGCACATCCTCCCCGAGATCGAGGTCACCTGCGACCGCGTCGTCATCGTCAACCAGGGCCGCGTCGTCGCCGCCGGCGCCCCCGCCGACTTGCGGAAGGAGTTTTTCGGCCCCGGCCATTACGAGATCGAGCTCTCCGGCCCGCTCGACCAGCTCCCGGCCGCGCTCGCCGACCTCCACCCCGGCCTCGCCCTCGTCTCCACCTCGGATCCCGACGCCGCCGGCTTCGTCACCCTTCGCCTCTCCGCCCCGGCCGACGCCCCCGACCTGCGCGAAGCCCTGGTAAACGCCCTCGCCCGCGGCGGCCGCTTCCGTCTCCGCGCCCTCGCCCGCGTCCGGCACACCCTCGAGGAGGTCTTCCTCGCCGCCACCCAGGCCAAGGCGGCCTGACCAACCGGAACGCCAGAGCCAAAGAGGACAGAACAACAGAAGCCATGCCTTCGCCATACCTTCGCCTCCGCCCTATCGATCCGCCTGCCTTGGTCGTTTCGTTTCCGCACCCTGCCGCTCCGTCCCCTGTCGTTCCGTCCTCCGTCTCTCTGTCTGTCGCTCTGTCCCTCCGTCGCCCTGTCGTTCCGTCCTCTGCCGCTCTGTCGTTCTGTCGCTCTGTCCTTCTGTCCTTCTGACGCTCCGTCGCTCTGATCCCATGCGCTCCTTCCGCATCCTTCTCGCCCACGAGCTCCGCATGCTGCTCGTCAGCCCGGCGACCTACGTCGCGGCGACCCTCTTCCTCCTCGTGATGGGCTTCATCTTCGCCGGCATTCTCGAGACCTTCGCCGCCGCCCCGCAGGAAAAGTCGCCCGCGGTCGTGTTCTTCCAGCTCTTCTGGCTGCCCGTGTTTTTCATGGTGCCCCTCCTCACGATGAAGTCGCTCGCCGAGGAACGCCGCCTCGGCACCCTCGAGACGCTCCTCACCGCCCCGGTGACCACGCCGCAGGTCGTGCTGGCCAAGTTCTTCGCCGCCTACGCGCTCTACCTCGGACTCTGGGCCGCGACCGGCGGATTCTTTTTCATCCTGCAAAAATTCGCCGGCGGCGCGCAAAGCTTCGACCTCGGACCGCTCGTCGGCGGCTACGTCTTCGTCGCCGTCTCCGGGACGCTCTTCATCTCGGTCGGCATCCTCTCCAGCGCCCTCACCCGCAACCAGGCCGTCGCCGGCATCCTCGCCTTCGTGCTCCTGCTCGCGATCGTCATCGGCACCCGCTTCGCCGCCACCCTCGAGGTCCTGAAACTCGAGCACCTCGCCTCCGTCCGGGCCGCCGTCGACTACCTCCAGGTCTTCACCCACCTCGAGGACTTCACCCGCGGCGTCGTCGACACCCGCCAGGTTCTTTACTACCTCAGCGGCTCCGCCCTCTCCCTCATCCTCGGCATCCTCGGCGTCGAGGCCAAGCTCCTCCACAGCTGATGCCCTCCGCACCTCAGGATCCGCGCTCCCCGCTCCCCGCTTCCGGCTCGATGACCTTCGCCTCCGCCCGCCGCCGCCGCACCGCGCACCTCCTCGCGCAGGGCCTCCTCATCCTCGCCCTCGTCGCCGGGCTCAACTTCGTCGCCACCCGCCACGCCTGGCGCGTCGACCTCTCCCGCCACGCCCGCCACTCCCTCTCCGCCGAGACCCGCTCCTACCTCAAGGACCTCGCCGCCCCCGTGACCATCGTCGTCACCTTCACCGAGGACAACCAGGACGACCAGCTCAACGAAGCCTATCGCACCATCCGCAGCCTCCTGCGCGACTACGTCGACGCCTCCTCCGGCAACCCACGCGCATCGATCCAGGTCGAGCTCATCGACGTCTTTCGCAATCCCACCGCCGCCAAACGCCACGAGGTCGGCGACCCCAACCGCATCTTCGTTTTCTCCGGAAAAAACCGCCGCGAGCTCAAGCTCGACGACCTCTACCGCCTCAAGGACGGCGAGTTCGTCGCCTTCACCGGAGAACGCGCCTTCACCGCCGCCATCCTCGACGTCACCCGCGCCCAAAAGCAGAAGATCTATTTCCTCGTCGGCCACGGCGAGATGGACCCCACGGACACCTCGCCGGACCGAGGCCTCACCGTCCTCCGCGACGAGCTCCTCCTGCGCAACTTCGATGTCGGCGTGCTCGACCTCCCCACCGCGCGCGCCATCCCCGCCGACGCCGCCCTCATCGTCATCGCAGGCACCCAGGGCCGCTACAGCCCCGCCGAGCAGGAACTCCTGCGCCGCTATCTCTCCACCCAGGCGGGCCGCGTCCTCCTGCTCCTGAATCCCGGCACCCCGCACGGTCTGGACGACCTCCTCTACGACTGGGGAGTCCAGGCCGACGACGTCCTCGTCATCGATCCAGGCCCGGAAGGCCGCGCCGACACCGGCGACCTCATCGCCTACCCCGCCGACACCAACCACCCGGTCGTGAACTTCGTTTACGAAAACAAAATCGCCCTTCGCTTCGGCCCCACGCGCGTCGTCCGACCCGATCCAGGCCGATCCCTCGACCCCGGCCTCTCCGTCCTCCAGCTCGTGGGCGCCTCCCCCACCGCCTGGGGCGAACGCGCCTACCGCCAGCGCGGCCTCCCCTCGCGCGACTCCACCGACCTGCTCCCGCCGCCCCGCCTCTCCCTCGGCACCGCCTCCGAACGCGTCACCCCCAAGGGCGCCCTCCCCTTCAGCGTCCGCGGCGGCCGCCTCGCCGTCTTCGGCAACGCCGACTGGATCGCCAACCAGCGCATCGCCGGCGTGAACGCCTACCTCGCCTTTTCCTCCGTCAACTGGCTCGTCGACCGCGACGCCCAGCTCAACCTCGCCCCCCGCCCGATCGAACGCTTCCAGCTCTCGCTCTCCTCCGCCCAGCTCGGCCGCCTACGCCTCACCCTCCTCTTCGCCCTGCCCGGCGCCGCCGCCATCATCGGACTGCTGGTCTACTGGAACCGCCGCCGCTGAACCAGAACGACGGAGCGACAGAAAAACAGAACGACAGATCGATGCCGCCCCCCCTCCCGCTCCCTGCCCTTCTTCCCTCGGTCATCTCCCCCCTGTCGCGCTGTCCCTCTGTCGCTCCATCCTCCGTCGCTCTGTCCCTCTGATTCCCAAACCGTGCGCTCGAAATTCACCCTCCTCCTCCTCGCGCTCAACCTCGCCCTCCTCGGCTACCTCGCCGTCACCGAACGCTGGATCACGCCCGACAAGGTCGAGGAAAACCGCAAACGCGTCCTCGGCCCGGAAGCCGCCGATCTTTCGGAAATCGAGATCGCCACGCACCTCTCGCCGTCCTCTCCCGCGCCCGCCTCCGCCGCTTCCCCGGAGTCCGTCATCCGCATCAAGCGCGACGCCAAAAGCGGCTCCTGGCTCCTCTCCTCCCCGCTCGACTGGCCCGCCAACGACTTCGCCGTCCGCCTCATCCTCAACCAGCTCCAGTTCCTCGAAAACGAGACCAGCTTCCTCGTGTCCGACCTCGCGCGCAACGGACAGACCCTCGCCGACTACGGCCTCGCCGAACCGCGCATCGTCGTCACCTGCGTCCCCGCGATCGCCAAGGCCGCGGACGGCGCGCCCGCCCAGCCCGAGCCCAAGCCCTTCGTCCTCAAGATCGGCGCCACCGCCGCCGTCGGCGACCGCCTCTACATCCTCTCCCCCGACGAACGCCGCATCCACGTCGCCGGCCCCAAGACCTCGGAAAACCTCCTCGCCGCCCTCACCCTCGACCTCGCCCGCCTCCGCTCCGACCAGCTTTTCACCATCCCCGTCTTCGAGGCCCGCGCCCTCACCCTCCAAAGCGGCGCCGCCAACTCCGCCCGCACCCGCCTCCGCCGCGAACAGAGCCGCTGGACCTTCGAGGCCCCCATCGCCGCCCGCGCGGCCAAGACCCCGGTCGAGCTCGCGGTGAACGACCTCAACGCCCTCCGCGTCGCGCGATTCCTCCCCGCCGACGCCGCACCCTCGCCCGAGGCCGCCGGCCTCGCCACCCCCCGCCTCCGCGTCACCCTCGAGGGCAACGCCCGCCGCGAAACCCTCCTGCTCGGCGCCCCCGTCCCCGCCTCCGGCCCGGCCGCGGCCGCCCCCGCCGCCGACGCCACCGTCGAGCTCTACGCGCGCCTCGACTGGAACGTCGTCCCCGTCGCCACCGACAACAAGCGTCCCGTCCTCTTCACCGTCCAGGTCCCCTCCGGCCTCCTCGCCACCCTGGAAAAAGCCCAGACCGTCCTCCGCGACAAACGCGTCCTCGACCTCGACCCCGCGCGCGTCACCGCCCTCGCCCTCTCCGCCCCCGGCTTCCCCGAACTGCGTATCCAAAAACTCGATTCAAGCTCCGCCTTCCCCGCCTGGCAGATCGCCGCCCCCGCCGCCGGCGCCCCGCTCCGGGCCGACGCCGTCCTCGTCGAGCGCCTGCTCCAGCGCCTCCAACTCCTCGAGGCCGTCCCGCCGCGCCCCGACGCCTCGCCCTTCGTCTCCGACGCGCCCTCCTCGGCCGACCTCGAGCGCCTCGGCTTCAACCGCCCCGAACGCGTCGTCACCCTCCAGCTCGCCGCGCCCGCCTCCGCCGGCGGCGGCCCTTCCTCCACATCCAACGAACTCGTCCTCGAATTCGCCCAGCCCGTCGTGGCCGGACCCGATCTCTACGCCCGCGTCGCCGGCCAGCCTTTCATCTACTCCGTTCCGCCCGACACTCTCGCGCGGATCCCGGTGGCCCCTCTCGTCTTCCGCGACCGCACGCTCGCACGCCTTCCGGACGGCACGCGCATCACCCGGCTCGTCATCCGTCGCGCGGGCGCCCCCGAGGCCGCCCCGCTGCTCGACTTCACCCCCGGCGCCGAACCCGCGCCCGCCCCCGTCGCCACGCTGCTTTCCGCCCTCCGCGAACTCCGCGCCCAGTCCATCGATCGCGAAAGCTTCCCCGCCACCGTCCCCGTCGACGGCGTGGAAAAACCCTGGGCCTACACCCTCGAGGCCGCGCTCGACCCCGCCCCGGGCTCCGGCCCCTTCCGCCTCAGCCTCGCGGAACGCGCCGGAGGCTCCACCCAGCTCGCCGGCAGCGAAGCCCTCGGCCTCGTGTTCACGCTCGAGCAGCCCGTCCTCGACGCGCTCTGGCAGATCCTCTACCGCGCGCCCGCCCCCGCGGCGCCCTGAACCCCGCCGACGCCCCCGGCACATCGCAGGACCTCCGATCCGACCCGCTCCCGTGGCCAAGCGCTCCTCCAGACGCCGCCTCCGTCCGCTCGCCCGCCTCTTCCGCTGGACGCTGTGGCTCGCGCTCCTCGCCGCGCTCGCCGTCCAGCTTCGCATCCTCGCCGACGGCGGCTTCCGCCTGCCGGCCTTCGCGCAGGATCAGATCGTGCGCCGTCTCGCCGCGGAAGGGCTCGCCTTCGACGCCGAGGCCATCTGGGTGGCCCCCAACGGCCGCCTGATGTTCGTCCGCCCCCGCCTTGGGCTGAACGGCCAGGACAGCCCCGTCGCCTCCGCCCGCGCCGTCGCCGTCCACCTCCGCCGCCGCGAGCTATTCGCCGGCCGCCTCCGCGCCACCGAGCTGGAGATCGCCGACCTTTCGCTCAACCTCCCCGCCATCGTCTCCCCCACCGGAGCCGCCCAGCCGCTCCTGGAGGCCGGCGAATTTCGCCTATCCTGCCCGCCGGGGGCGGATCACTGGACCGTGGACCAGGCCAGCGCGCGGCTGCTCTCCATCCCCGCCGCCTTCACCGGCACCCTGCCCGCCGTCACGCCTTCCGCCTTCGCCCCCGCCTCCCGCCTACCCGCCGCCGAGACCACCCGGGACATCCTTCGCAAGGTCGCCGACACCTATCGGCACCTCGCCGCCCTTCCGCTCGACCGCATCCGGGTGCTCCGCGTGGATCTTTCCCCCTCTCGCCTCGTCCTCTCCACCGAGCTGCCCTCCCTTTCCCTCTCAGACTACCCCTTGCTTCCGGCCAGCTTCCCCGACGTCGGCCTCGAGGAAGTGCAGGCCACGCTCGAGCTTCCCCTCGCCCGACCGACAAACGATCTCGGCGAACTCAGCATCCGCGCCCGACGCTTGAAGGCGCCCGCGCCCTGGCTGCTCGAGGGCGAGGACGTCAGCCTGCGCATCGCCGCCCGCGGCCAGACCCTCCGCCTCGGCCAAAACGACGACAAGACCATCGCCCTCGATCTCGCCGCCGCCCGCTTTCGAAAAACCGATCTGCCCCTTCCCGCCATCCCGCTCGTGGCCCAAGCCCGGTTCGCCGCCACGGGAGGCATGCTGGACGTGGAGCTTTCCGCCCGTCTCGCCGACGCGCCTTGGGGCGCCCGCTTCTCCGGCGCCGTCGGCGACCGCGCCGGCTCCGTCGCCGCGCAGGGTGAGCTCACGCCCGCGCTTCTCGATCAGGTGCGCTATTTCCTGCCCGCCAAGGCCAGGCCCATCCTCGAACTCACCGATCCGGTCCGGCTCGACCTCTCCGCGCTCGTCGCCCCCGGCGCCGAACCCGTCCGCGTCGTCGCCCGCGCCTCCGCCGGGCGCGCCGTCGCCGGCCACGTCCGCTTCGACCGCGCCGGCGCCGTCCTCCTCTACGAACCGTCCGCCCGTCTCTTCCGCGCCGACGACCTTATGCTCGTCCAGGACGATTCGTCCGCGTTCGGCAGCTACGAGATGGATACGGAGACGCTCGCCTTCCGCTTTCTCCTCGGCGGCCGCTTCCGTCCCGCCTCCATCTCGGGCTGGTTCTCCGGCTGGTGGGATCGGTTCTGGACAAGCTTCCGCTTCGGCCCCGTCGCGCCCGACGCCAACGTCGACATCCGCGGCGTGTGGCGCGACCCGGATCGCACCACCGTCTTCGTCGGGGCCGCCTCCGGCGCCATGCGCCTGCGCGACCTCGAGCTCGACTCCCTCCGCACCCGCATCCAGGTCGCGGTCGACTCCTTCGACATCCTCGGCTTTCACGCCACCCGCGGCGACCATGTCGCCGACGGTCGCTTCGCCCGCCTGCTCGGGCACGATCACGACACCTGGAGCTACATGAACTTCGATGTTCGCTCCGACTTCCCCATCGAGGCGCTCCCGCGTCTCTTCCCCGAGGAAGGCCCCGCCCTCGCAGCACCCTTCGCCCTCACCTCCGCCCCGAGCATCCACCTCGCCGGCGAAACCTTCGGCCCCGCCTCCGACAAGCCAGGACGCCAGCGCTACGACCTCGCCATCGCCGCCGACGCGCCTCTCCGCTACTCCGGCTTTCCGCTCGACCGCCTCTCCCTCCGTCTCGAACGCCGCGACGCCGACCTCCATCTCCGCGACATCCGCGCCGGCTTCGCCTCCGGCCTCGCCACCGGCGAGGCCACCCTCAGCGGCCCCGACGCCGACCGCTGGCTCGCCTTCGACATCACCCTCGCCGACGCCGATCTCGACCTCGCCCAAGCCCGTTGGAAGGAATTTCAAGCCACGCGCCCCGCACCGGCCCCGTCCGCATCGTCGCCCTCGGACAAGAAAAAGTCGGAGGCCGCCGCGTCGAAAGACGCGAAAGAGTCCAAGCCCCTCGGCGGCCGCATCTCCGCCCATCTCGCCGCCACCGGCCCCTTGGAAAATCCCCTCGCCTACTCCGGACGCGGCGAAGCCCGGATCGCCGGCGCCGAGCTGGCCAACATTCGCCTCATGGGGCCGCTCTCCTCCCTCCTGGGTGAGATCGGCATCGGCTTCACCACCCTCAAGCTCACCGAGGCCGACGCCCGCCTCGCCCTCGATCGCAACCGCCTCGTGTTCGAAGACCTCCGCCTCACCGGCCCCACCGCGCTCGTCGAGGCCAAGGGCGTCTACACCCTCCCCGAGGGCCTGCTCGATTTCAAAGCCAAGGTCCGCCCCTTCGACCAGGGCGGCGGCGTGCTCTCGTCGACCGTCAACTTCGTCACCTCGCCGCTCTCCAGCGTCCTCGAGGTCGAGCTCACCGGTCCCCTCGAGAACCCCGCCTGGTCCTTCTCCTACGGCCCGACCAAGCTTCTCCGCCGGCTCTTCTAGGGCCTTTCAGATAGAATCATAGCCTCTTGTGGACGTCGCCTGCGGCCATCCCGCCGTCGCGGCTCCAAAAGCCGCGACTCACCTCCCTAACCCTTTTGCCCGTCGCGCCCCGCCGCCGCGCGTGTAAGATTCGCCCGACGACTCCGTCTACCGGGTGAACATGCACTCAAAAGCCACCACCTCCTCCAGCTGCCACGCGTCCCCGCCAACCGCCGCGCCCGCCGAGACCGCGCCGCCGCCCGACGCGCCCGTCTACATGGGTCTGCCCCACGAACGCGTCCTCCGCCCTCGCTTCTGGGTCGCCCTCGCCCTCACGCTCCCCGTCCTCGTCCTCTCCATGGGCGAGATGCTTTTCCCCGGCGCGTTCCACGCCCTGCCGCCCGCCCTCAACGGCGCGCTCCAGCTCGCCCTCGCCACCCCCGTCTTCTTCTGGTCCGGCGCCTGGTTCATCCGGCGCTGGTGGAAATCCATCCGCGAGCGCGACACCAACATGTTCACGCTCACCGTCACCGGCACCGGAGCCGCCTACTTCTATTCCGTCGCCGCCCTGCTCTTCGGTAACCACTTCCCGGATACGATCCGCGGCCCCCACGGCGTCCCGCTCTACTTCGAGGCCGCCGCCGTCATCACCACCCTCGTCCTCCTCGGCCAGATCATCGAGCAACGCGCCCACGCCCGCACCGACGCCGCCATCCGCGGACTCATGGACCTCGCGCCCAAGCTCGCCCACCGTCTCCGCGCCGACGGCGCCGAGGAGGACGTGCCCGTCGCCGACCTCCATCCCGGCGACCTCCTCCGCGTCCGCCCCGGCGAACACCTCCCCGTCGACGGCGTCCTCCTCGAAGGATCCGCCGAGGTCGACGAATCCATGCTCACCGGCGAACCGCTCCCCGTCGCCAAAAAGCCCGGCGACGCCGTCCGCGCCGGCACCCTCAACGCCACCGGCAGCTTCGTCTTCCGCGCCGAACGCGTCGGCGCCGACACGCTCCTCGCCCAGATCGTCCGCCTCGTCGAGCAGGCCGTCGAAAGCGAGCCGCCCATCGCCCGCCTCGCCGACCGCGTCTCCGCCTGGTTCGTGCCCGTCGTCCTGCTTTGCGCGCTCATCGCCTTCCTCGCCTGGACCGTCCTCGTCCCCGGCGACGGCTGGCTGCACGGTCTGCTCAACGCCGTCGCCGTCCTCATCATCGCCTGCCCCTGCGCCCTCGGCCTCGCCACGCCCGTCTCCATCGTCACCGGCATCGGCCGCGGCGCCCAGGCCGGCGTCCTCGTCAAAGACGCCGCCGCCCTCGAAAAACTCGAACGCGCCGACACCGTCCTCCTCGATAAAACCGGCACCCTCACCGCCGGCCGCCCCGCCCTCGTCGCCATCGAGCCCGCGCCCGGCTCCGATTTCTCCGCCGACCAACTCCTCCGCCTCGCCGCCGCCGCCGAGCAGCCGAGCGAACACCCGCTCGCCCGCGCCCTCGTCGCCGCCGCCCGCGAACGCGGCCTCGCCCTGCCCCACGCCGAGGATTTCTCCGCCGAACCCGGCGCCGGCGTCCGCGCCACCGTCGCCGGCCGCCGCGTCGCGCTCCACCGCGCGCCCTCCGACACGGCCCTCGCCGCGCATCCCGACGCCACGCTCGTCGCCGTCACGATCGACGAAAAACCCGCCGGACTGCTCGCCCTCGCCGACCGGATAAAACCCTCCACCCCCGCCGCCCTCGCCGAACTCCGCGCGCTCGGCCTCCGCCTCGTCATGGTCAGCGGAGACCGCCGCGCCGCCGCCGAATCCGTCGCCCGCGAACTCGGCCTCGACGGCGTCCACGCCGAGGTCACGCCCGCCGACAAGCAACGCATCGTCCGCGAACACCAGGCCCGCGGCGAACGCGTCGTCTTCGCCGGCGACGGCCTCAACGACGCCCCCGCCCTCGCCGCCGCCGAGGTCGGGGTCGCCATGGGCACCGGCGCCGACATCGCCATGCACAGCGCCGGCCTCGTCCTCGTGCAAGGCGACCTCCGCGCCCTCGCCCGCGCCGTCCGCCTCAGCCGCGCCACCCTGCGCAACATCCGCCAAAACCTCTTCTGGGCCTTCGCCTACAACAGCGCCGGCATCCCGCTCGCCGCCGGCGCCCTGTTCCCGCTCTTCGGCTGGCTCCTCAACCCCATGTTCGCCGGCGCCGCCATGAGCCTCAGCTCCATGACCGTCGTCCTCAACGCCCTCCGCCTCCGCCACGTCCGCCTCTGAATTCCCCCACCAGATCATTCCCGATGGAGCCATAGCCGCGGTTGGTCATCTGCCCGCGGCCATTGGCCGCCCATCGACACCCGCCGCCGCGGCTCGAAAAGCCGCGACTCACCTTCCCAAGAAACGCCCTTTGGGCCGTTTCTTTAGCGGTTAAACCCACAACGCCCTCAGCCTCCGCCACGTCCGCCTCTGAATCCCCCCACGTAGCGGAACGGCGGAGCCGTTTCGCCTCCGCCACGCCCGCGCGCACCCGGCAAACGCGTTCCCCCCGCCGCTCCGGTTAAGAAACTTACCCGCCCCTAATCTTCGCTCCGCCGCGCGCTTCGGCTCGCATCACGCCATCGCGAGCCTTTGCGTGGCCGCCTTGAGCCCGAGCCCCGACACGCCCGCTTCCCCCGCCCCCGCGCGTCCCGATCCGCACGCCCTCGCGCGTGCTCGCGCGAACGACGGCGCTCGCCTCGTCCTCCGCGGCGTGGGGCTCAATCTCGTGCTCGCCGTCATCAAGTTCGCCGGCGGTATCCTCGGCTCCACCTACGCGCTGATCGCCGACGGCGTCGAGTCGCTGCTCGACGTCGCCTCCTCGCTCCTCGTCTGGGCCGGCTTCCGCTACGCCGCCAAGCCTCCCGACGCCGACCACCCCTACGGCCATGGCAAGGCCGAGCCTCTCGCCGCCATCGCCGTCGCGCTCGTCATGCTCTGCGCCGCAGGCTGGATCGGCATCCACGCGATGCGCGAGATCCTGACCCCGCACCAGGCGCCGCACTGGGGCACGCTCCCGCTGCTCGTTTTCATCGTCGCCACCAAGTGGGGCTTCTCCCGCCGCATGGCCAAGGCCGGCGCGGAACACGGCGGCACCGCCCTCGGCGCCGAGGCCTGGCACCACGCCTCCGACGCCCTCACCTCCGCCGCCGCCTTCATCGGCATCAGCGTCGCCGTCATCGCCGGACCGGGCTACGCCGCGGCCGACGATTGGGCCGCGCTCGTCGCCTGCCTCGTCATCGCACTCAACGGCCTGCTCATCTTCCGCAAGGCCTTCGGCGAGATCATGGACGTCGCCGCGTCCGACGAAACCCATCTGCAAGTCCGCCGCCTCGCCTGCGCCGTGCCCGGCGTCGTCGCCGTCGACAAATGCCGCGTGCGCCGCTCCGGCCTCGCGCTCCTCGTCGAGATCCAGATCGTCGTCGATCCGCGGATCACCGTCTTCGCCGGCCACGCCCTCGCGCACGAGGTGCAGGACGCGCTCGTCGGCGCCGACCTAGCCATCACCCACGTCGCGGTCCACGTCGAGCCCGCCCGCGCCGCATGACGCACACCGAAGCTCTTATCCCGCTCACCTATGCGCGGGACCTGGGCCGCCCCGCCAAACGCACCCGGACGCGTCGCTTTTTGCGACAATTAGCCCGCGTTTAGTCGCTCCCGCCTAGGCCTTTGCCGTTTACGCCCCGGCCCACGACGTGCATTCTTCGGGCATGCCCACCCGCGATCACTCCCAAGCCCCCACCGCCAACCAGCACCTTCTGCGCTGGGTCGAGAAAATGGCCGCGCTGACCAAGCCCGCCGCCATCCACTGGGTCGACGGCTCGCAGGCCGAATACGACGCGCTCTGCGCCCAACTCGTCGCCGCCGGCACCTTCACCAAACTCGACGAGGACCTCTGGCCCGGCTGCTTCCTCGCCCGCTCGCACCCCTCCGACGTCGCCCGCGTCGAGGACCGCACCTTCATCTGCTCGCTCTCCAAGGACGCCGCCGGCCCCACCAACAACTGGGAGGAGCCGCACGCGATGAAGCGCAAATTGAAGCACCTCTTCGCCGGCTCCATGCGCGGCCGCACGATGTATGTGCTGCCCTTCTCCATGGGCCCCGTCGGTTCGCCGCTTTCGCAGCTCGGCGTGCAGCTCACCGACTCGCCCTACGTCGTCGTCAACATGCGCATCATGGCGCGCATCGGCCTGCCCGTCCTCGCCGAGATCGACCTGGGCCACAAGCGCGTCGTGCCCTGCCTCCACTCCGTCGGCCGCCCGCTCATGCCCGGCGAGAAAGACGTGCCCTGGCCCTGCAACCCCGAGAAATACATCGTCCATTTCCCCGAGACGCGCGAGATCTGGTCCTACGGTTCCGGATACGGCGGCAACGCCCTCCTCGGCAAAAAGTGCTTCGCCCTCCGCATCGCCTCCGCCATGGCGCGCGACGAGGGCTGGATGGCCGAGCACATGCTCATCCTCGGCGTGCAGGACCCGGCGGGCAAAAAGACCTACGTCGCCGCCGCCTTCCCCTCCGCCTGCGGCAAGACCAACTTCGCCATGCTCATCCCGCCCGAGCCCTTCGCCCGGGCCGGATGGAAGGTCACCACCGTCGGCGACGACATCGCCTGGCTCCGCCCCGACAAACAGGGCCGCCTCCGCGCCATCAACCCCGAGGCCGGCTTCTTCGGTGTCGCGCCCGGCACCTCGGTCAAAACCAATCCCAACGCGATGGCCGCGCTCTCGAAGAACACGATCTTCACCAACTGCGCCCTCACGCCCGAGGGCGGCGTCTGGTGGGAAGGCATGACCGACACGCCGCCCGCCGAATGCGTCGACTGGCAGGGCCAGAAATGGACGCCCGCGCTCGCCAAGGAAAAAGGCGTCAAGGCCGCCCACCCCAACGCCCGCTTCACCGCGCCCGCCTCGCAGTGCCCGACCATCGATCCCGATTGGGAGCACCCCGAAGGCGTGCCGATCAGCGCCATCGTCTTCGGCGGACGCCGCGCCTCCACCACCCCGCTCGTCTACCAGGCCTTCAACTGGTCCGGCGGCGTCTACGTCGGCGCCACCATGGGCTCCGAGATGACCGCCGCCGCCGCCGGCACCATCGGCCAGGTGCGCCGCGACCCGATGGCGATGCTGCCCTTCTGCGGCTACCACATGGGCGACTACTTCCGCCACTGGATCAAGATGCAGCGCGAGCTCTCCGAGACGCCCCGCATTTTCAACGTCAACTGGTTCCGCAAGGGCGAGGACGGCACCTTCCTCTGGCCCGGCTTCGGCGAAAATTTCCGCGTCCTGCGCTGGATCGTCGAACGCACGCAGGGCCGCGCCCGCGGCCGCGAAACGCCCCTCGGCTGGATGCCCCGCCACTCCGACATCGACTGGACGGGCCTCGATTTCCCCGAGGCGATCTTCGACCGGCTCACCACCATCGACCGCAAGGCCTGGCGCGCCGAGCTCCTCGGCCACGAGGAACTCTTCATCGACCTCACCGCCCACCTGCCGAAGGAAATGCTCTTCGAGCGCGAACTCCTCATCTGCCGGATGTGACCGGCCTCTGACGCTCAGGCCTTTCAGATAGACGGGCGCGTCCCCGCGCCCGTCGTTCGGTGCACACGCGGCGGGCACAGGGACGTGCCCGGCCACCTCGGGTAAAAACTCCGCCGTCCCTATTCGCGTCTATCCGCGTCCATTCGCGGTTAAAAAACCACGCCCGACCGCGCCCCTACTTCGCCGCCACCGCCGCGAGGATCTTCTCCTTCAGGTGCGTGCCGCGCGTCTTCGCCTCGTTGTTGCGCACCGCCATGCCGTAGGCCGCCGGCTCGCCGACGATGAACACCTTTTTCTTCCCGCGCGTGATCGCCGTGTAGAGCAGGTTGCGCTGGAGCATCATGAAGTGCCCCTTCAAGAGCGGCACCACCACCGCCGCGTATTCACTTCCCTGCGACTTGTGGATGCTGATCGCGTAGGCCAGCGCCAGGTCGCCCAGCTCCCCGCGCGTGAACACGTGCTTCTCGCCGTCGAAATCCGCCTCGATCGTGCCCGCGTCGGGATCGCAGCCCGTCACCAGGCCGATGTCGCCGTTGAAGAGGTTCTTGTCGTAGTTGTTCCGCAGCTGGATCACCTTGTCGCCCGCGCGATACTCGCCACCCGGGCCGCGCAGACCGCGGCCGTGCGGATTCATCGCCGCCTGGAGCTGCGCGTTCAGGTTGCCCACGCCCGCCACGCCCTTGTGCATCGGCGCGAGCACCTGCACGTCGCCGGGCTTCATCCAGTGGAAATTCGCGGGGATGAACTCGGTGCATAGCGCGATGGTCTTTTGCAGGCAGTCCTCCGCGTCGCGCGCCACGATGAAGGTGAGGTCGGCCCAGGCCTGCACCTTGTCGAGCGTCTCCACCGCGATCGGCAGCTTCGCGTCGCCGCCGTTGATCGCGTGCGCGGTCGTCACGATCTCGCTCTGCCCCTGCTGGCGGTGCACCACGCTCAGGCGCGTCACCGGCACCGCCTCGGTCGCGATGATGTCCTTGAGCACGTTGCCCGCGCCCACGCTCGGCAACTGGTCGGTGTCGCCCACGAGCAGCAGATGCGCGCGCGACGGGATCGCCGCGAAAAGCGCCGCCGCCAGCCGCGTGTCGAGCATCGAGGCCTCGTCCACGATGAGAAAATCCGTCGCGAGCGGCTGGTCCTCGTTGGCCGTGAAGCCTCCCCGCGCCGGGTCGTATTTGAGCAGCCTATGCAGGGTCTGGGCGAAGGCGCCCGTGCTCTCGGTGAGCCGCTGCGCCGCGCGCCCAGTCGGCGCGGCGAGCGAGACGCGCGCCTTCTTCGCCTTCAGGATCTCCACCAGCGCGCGTAGCGAGGAGGTTTTTCCCGTGCCCGGGCCGCCGGTTAGGATCGATACCTTCGAAACGAGCGCCGACTTCACCGCGTCGCGCTGCGCCTGCGCGAAAACGAAGCCCGCCTTCTGCTCCGCCCACACCACCGCCGCGTCGACCTTGATCGGCGGCAGCCCGCCCGGCACCACGCCGAGGCGCTTGATCGCCGACGCGATCTTTTGCTCCGCTCGGTCGAGCACGGGCAGCTGCACCAGCGCCGAGCCCGGTAGCGGGTCGACCACGCCGGCAGGTTGATGGATCGAAAGGCTCTTCTCGCCGACCAGCGCCGTGATCCGCGCCGCCGTGCGCTCCGCCGAGGTCTCGAGCAAACCCGCCGTGTAGTCGCGCAGCTCCCCTTCGCGAAAGGCCGTGTGCCCCTCCTCCTGGAGCGTGTCCATCGCGTAGAGGATGCCGGCGTCGAGCCGCGGCGGCGCGTCGTTGGCGAAGCCGAGGTTGATCGCGATGCGGTCCGCCGTCTTGAAGCCGATGCCGTCGATCTCGCGCGCCACGCGGTAGGGCTCCTTTTGCAGGATCTGCCGCGCCTCCCCGCCGTATTTGTCGATCAACTTCACGCACTGGCCGGGCGTGACGCCGTAGGTCTGGAGAAAAATGTAGAGCTCGCGGAATGCCCGCTGCTCGTCCCACGCCTTCTTGATCGCGGTGGCGCGGACCTTGCCGATGCCGGGCACGTCGCGGAGCCTGCCCGATTCCTCCGAAAGCACGCGAAAGGTCTCGGTGCCGAAGGCGTCGACGATCTTGTTGGCGTAGACCTTGCCCACGCCGGGCACGAGACCGGACCCGAGGTATTTGCGGATCCCATACACACTCGAGGGCAGCTCGCTGCGGAAGCGCTCCACCTTGAACTGCGAGCCGTGCTGCGAGTGCGTCGTCCACACGCCCTGGAGATGCAGGGTCTCGCCGCACTGCACGCCGGGCAGCGCGCCGACGATGGTGACCTTGTCGTCGGCATCGTCCGGGCGGAAGTCCGCGATCGTGTAGTGGTTCTCCTCGTTGAGGAACACGATGCGCTCGAGCACGCCGGTGAGCGCGTCGGGCGGGGGGCGATTGGAGGAGGCGTTGGCCAAGGTCGTGCGGCGGGACGGGTTAGCGGCCCGAAACCGAGAACAGCCAGGGCCTAAGGTCAACCAGCCCCGGCGCCACGTGCCCGGCTCCGTGCGCACGCAGCTCGGCCTCGCCGTGCGTGCCGGTCGTCACCATGAAGCCCCCGCCGAAGCGCGCCCGCTTCGCCGCCTCGACATCCCAGGGCGAGTCGCCGACCAACGCGGTCGAGATCGCCTCCGCGCCGAGCTTTTCCAACACGTGGGCGGCGAACTCCGGCTGCGGCTTCAGCCAGGGCGTGTCGGTCGCGCCAAAGACGCCCGCGATCAGCGGATCGAGCCCGAGGTGCGAACACACGCGGCGCGCCGAGGGGCCGTGCTTGTTGGTGAACACCGCGCACTTCGCGCCGGCCGCGTTCAGCTCGCGCAGGAGCTCCAGCGCGCCTGGAAACAGCACCGCGTCGTCCAGCATCGTGCGGTCCCAATACTCCCGATACACCGGCATGGCCTCCTCCAGCCGGTGGGCGTGCGAAGGCCCGAGCGTTTTCTTCAAGGCCTCGGGCAGCCCGCCGCCGATCGCGCGCATCACCTCGTCGCGCGTCGCCTCCGGCAGCCCGTAATGACGCCGCACATGGGAATGCGAGCGATGGATCGCCGAAAAGTGGTCGAGAAGCGTGCCATCGAGATCGAAGAGCACGGTGCGGAAACGCGCGGTCATGCCGCATTGGAGCACGCCCCCCCCGGGGAAGCGCAAGGGCGCGTTTAGCCAAAGAAGCGCAACCCATTAGGCCCAAGAGGCTAAACCTCCCCCGGCCGCCGACCCGCGCCAGCCTTCGTTCCCGCCGCCTGCGGCTTCGCGGCGCAGGCCGCCCCGACCGCCCGATCAACGAATCGGTTGCGCCGGCGCGTCCTGCCCGCCCAATGTCGGCGCGATGTCGCGTCCGGAAAATCACGCCTTGCCCGTCGTCCCGCCCTCCGCGGCCGAGGTGCGCGTCGAAGAGACGCCGGAGGAGCTACGCGTCGTCCTGGGCGGGGCCTGGCGGGTCACCTGCGAGAAACCCGACTGGTTCCCGTCGCGGCTCGCCCATCGGCCGACGCGCATGCGAATCGAGCTCGCCCGCGATCTTCGTGACTGGGACAGCTCGCTCCTTCTTTTCGTCCACGAGGTCCGCACCTGGGCCGAGTCGATCGACATCCCCTGCGAACTGGGCGCCCTGCCGGAGTCGATGCGCGGGATGCTGGCCCAATTCACCAAGGCCTGTGAAAAAGCGCGCCCCGCCGACCGTTCGCTCGATCTGGTCGCGGCGGTGGGCCTCGCCGCCACCGAGGTCTGGAACATCACCCGCGAGATCGCCCGTTTCATCGGGGAATGCGTGATCAGCTCGGTGTTTCTTTTCAAAAACCCGAATAAATTCCGCCTCCGCGACTGCCTCGAGGAGATGCAGCAGTGCGGCGCGATGGCGCTGCCCATCGTCAGCCTCATCGGCCTGCTCGTCGGCCTCATCCTCGCCTACCAGGCGGCCGTGCTCATGCGCCAGTTCGGCGCCGACATCTACGTCGCCGACGCCGTCGGCCTGTCCATGGTCCGCGAGATGGGCGCCATGATGACCGCCGTCATCCTCGCCGGCCGCACCGGCGCCGCCTTCGCCGCCACGCTCGGCAACATGCGCGCCAACGACGAGATCGACGCCCTCGAGACGCTCGGCATCCGGCCCGTGGACTTTCTCGTCATCCCGAAGCTCGCCGCCCTCGCGCTGATGCTGCCCCTGCTCACGCTCTATTCGAACTTCATGGGCATCCTCGGCGGCATGTTCGTCGCGCTCGGCGTCCTCGACATCCCGCCGGCCGCCTACTGGGTGCAGACCATCTCGGCCATCGACCTCTCCGACGTCGCCTCCGGCATCATCAAGTCCGCCGCCTTCGGCGTCCTGGTCGGCCTCGCCGGCTGCCATCGCGGCCTCCTCGCGGAACGCAGCTCCGCCGGCGTCGGCCGCGCCGCCACCTCGGCCGTCGTCATGGCCCTGCTGCTCATCATCCTCGCCGACGCCTTCTTCGCCGTCGCCTTCAACATCCTCGGCATCTGAGCCATGGTCGCCTCCCGTCAATCGCCCGACACCTTCCGCCGCCCCGGGGCCGAGCCCGCCATCGAGGTCCTCGGCATCGATTGCGGCTACGGCGCGGAGCCCATTCTGCGCGACCTGCGTTTCTCCGTCCGCCGGGGAGAGATCTTCTTCATCATCGGGGGCTCCGGTTGCGGAAAAAGCACGCTTCTCCGCCACCTCGTCGGCCTCAACCGCCCCACCGCCGGCGACGTCCGCTTTTTTGGAGAATCCTTCCTCGAGGCAGGCGCCGTCCAGCGCCGCAACCTCCTCCGCCGCTTCGGCGTCCTCTACCAGAGCGGCGCGCTCTGGAGCTCCCTCACCCTCCTCGAAAACGTCGCCCTTCCCCTCGAGGAATACACCACGCTCACCGCCTCCGAACGCGCCGAGCTCGCCGCCTTCAAGCTCTCCCAGGTCGGCCTCGCCGGCTACGAAAACTACTACCCGTCCGAAATCTCCGGCGGCATGAAAAAACGCGCCGGCCTCGCCCGCGCCCTCGCCCTCGATCCCGCCATCGTCTTCTTCGACGAGCCCTCCGCCGGCCTCGACCCCGTCACCTCGCGCAAGCTCGACGAGCTCATCCTCCAGATCCGCGAGCTCCTCGGCACCACCTGCGTCGTCGTCTCCCACGAGCTCGACTCCATCTTCGGCGTAGCCGACCGCGTCCTCATGCTCGACAAATCCGCGCGCGGCGCCATCGCCGCCGGCGATCCCCGGGAACTCGCCCTCGCCTCGCCTGACGAACGCGTGCGCGAGTTCCTTCACCGGGGCGCCCGCCCCGGGGAAACCGGCGACGGCTCCGCCGCCCGTCCCGCCCGCTGACCCGCCTTCCTCGAAATCGTCGGCCCCGCCGGCCCCTCCGCCTCCGCCATCTCCGCCTCCCGCCCACTCTCCGTGAAGACCAAAGTCAGCCCCACCGTCGTCGGCCTCTTCGTCCTCGGCGCCCTTCTCCTCGGCGCCGTCGCCCTGTTCTCCTTCGGCGGCGTCAGCTTCTTCTCCAAGCCCGAGCGCTTCATCGTCTACTTCGACGAGAGCATCCACGGCCTGGACAACGGCTCGCCCGTCAAATTCCGCGGCGTGCGCATCGGACGCGTCGTCGGCCTCAACGTCCGCGCCATCCCCCACGCCGCCGGATCCGACGAGTCCGGCTCGCTCGTCGCGGTCGTCTGCGAACTCTCCCGCGACGTCGTCGCCGACGGCCTCGGCAACCCGGTCGACGTCTCCGACCGCGACGAGTTGCAGCACCTGATCGACGCCGGCCTCCGCGCCCAGCTCGGCGTCATCGGCTACGCCACCGGACTCCTCTACGTGGAACTCGATTTCTACGACCCCGCCCTCTATCCCGCGCGCCGCAACGACAAGCTCGCCTCCACCTACCTCGAGATGCCCGCCATCCCCTCGAAGAGCGCCGAGTTCATGCGCAGCCTCGAGGAGATCCTCACCAACCTGAAGGGCGTCGACTTCCCCGGCCTCGCCGCCGAGGTCCGATCCCTGCTCGCCGAAACCCGCGCCCAGGTGAAGGCCGCCGACCTCGCCTCCGTCTCCCGCGAATGGGCCGACGCCGGCCGCTCCGTCCGCGCCCTCGCCGACTCCCCCGAGCTCAAGGCCGTCCTGGCGAACGCCGCCTCCGCCTCCGCCCGCCTCGACCGCGTCCTCGCCGACCTGGAGAAAAACGCCGGCCCCGGGGCGGAACAGTTCAACCTCGCCATCCAGGACGCCCGCGCCGCCATGCGCCAGCTCACCGACACCACCACCGTCATGAAGCGCTTCATCAACGCCCAGCAATACCTCGGCGACGACGCCTCCAAGGCTTTCGCCCGCCTCGGCGAGGCCTCCGCCGCCGTCGCCCGCCTCGCCGACTTCCTCGAGCGCAACCCCAACGCCCTCCTCAGCGGCCGCGCGACCGACGCGAAAAAATAAAACCGGCCGCCTCCGCCACGATCCTCCACCCGCGCCTCCGCGTTAAAAAATCCGACGCCGCCATGCCTCTTTTCTCCGCCGCCCGCCGCGCGCCCCTCCTGTCCGCCGCCCTCGTTCTCGCCTCGGCTCTCTCCGGTTGCAGCCTTCTGCCCAAGCCCGAGCCCGACCCGACCCGGCACTACGTGCTCACCGGTGCCTCCTCCGGCCCCCTCGATGCCGGAGTCAAGCAAGGCCGGCTCAAGGTCGGGCTCCGCTCCGTCCAGATCGCCCCCTACCTCGACGCCAAATCCATGATCGTCCGCCGCGGCGACAACGAGATCGACTACCGCGACTACGCCCGCTGGGCCGAGCCGCTCGCCAACGGCATCAACCGCATGCTTGTCGCCCGGCTCCACGTCTCCGACCGCGTGGCCCGCGTCTTCCCCCAGCCCTATCCCTTTGACGTCGCGCGCGACGTCGACGTGTCCGTCTCCGTCCTGCGCTGCGAAGGCCGGGTCCGCCCCGACGGCAAGGCCGTCGCCAGCTTCGCGTGCGCCGTCGAGATCGTGCGCGTCGGCGACCGGCCGGGTGCGGACGGCGGCGAGGTCCTGCTTCGCGAGGTCTTCGAGGCGCCCGAGACCAAGTGGCAGGAGGGCGACTACGCCGCCCTCGCCGCGATCCTCAGCGACGACGTCTCGAAGCTAGCCGACACCCTCATCGCCGCCCTGCCTGCGAACTAGCACCACTCCGTTGAGATTCCCGGAAGGGGCGGATGTGGTCCGATGGAGGGCGGACCGCTCTGTCCGCCTTTCGTGATCCGCAGGGGGACGCAGCCCCCCGGCCTCTACATGACGTTAACGGAGTAGCACCAGGCGGTGTTCTCAAACCCAGCATGAGCGGCACCGGAAGCACAACCGGGCGCGGGCAGGACGGAGGCGAGGACTCCGGGCCTGAGGGGTCGTGCCCCGCGCACGCTACCGCCACGTCCTGAGCCACCGCGCCGTCCTCCGCGATCCGCGCAAACATCCCGCCTGTCATCGGCCTCATCGCACGAAGCCAGACCTCGCGGCCCATCGCCGCGGCGCCTCTCGCGCCGCGCCCCGAGATTTTGCGGCGCGGACGTCGCCCGCGACGCGGAAAAACCGTCGCGATCCAAACAGAAGCTCGTTTCGCCTTTTCCACGAAGACGCCCACGATCGGCGCATGTCCACTCTCTCGCCCGCGGTCCGCATCGGCCACGTCCACCTCAAGGTCGCCGACCTCCAGCGCTCCCTCGACTTCTATTGCGGGGTGCTCGGCTTCCGGCTCATGCAACGCTTCGGCGCGCAAGCCGCCTTCGTCTCCGCGGGCGGTTATCACCACCACATCGGCCTAAACACGTGGGAAAGCCTGGGCGGCGGCCCGGCCCCCGCCCGATGCACCGGCCTCTACCACACCGCCATCCTCTATCCCGATCGCGCGACGCTGGCCGACGCCCTCCGCCGCCTGGTCGAGGCGGGGATCGCCCTCGAAGGCGCGGCCGACCACGGCGTGAGCGAGGCGATCTACCTGCGCGACCCCGACCAAAACGGCGTCGAGCTTTACCGCGACCGCCCTCCCGCCGAGTGGCCGCGAGACGCCGCCGGAGAACTGGCCATGTTCACCCGCCCGCTGGATCTCGAGGCCCTGCTGCGCGAAGCCCCCGCGCACTGAGCTCGCGGCCCGTCCACGCCGGCTAGGGAGTAGCCGTCGCGCCCGAAAAGAGCGTGTCCAACTCCTTCTCCGGATCGAGCTGGCGGATCGCGGTGATCACGCCCTTCGCGTCGAAGGAGAAAACCGTCACCCGCCCGTCCTTGACCGGATGCCGCTCGAGCAAGGTGTCCGAGTCGGCGAGCAGGATGCGGTGCGGATAACGCTTCATCTTGGGCAGCGCGAAAAAGCGCCCGATCGCCGGCATGCCGTGGATATTGGCCATGAACGCGGCGCCGTGCGTCTCCAGATAGTCCGACGGCTTCTGCGCGAGGTAGCCGTTCACCGCCTTGCCCGGAGACATCTCGTAGCTCACGATCAGACAGGCCAGCTTTCCCGGCGCATAGGCGAAGGCGCCTTCTTTGGCGTCCTTGGTCTCGAAAGCCTCCAGCGTGTCGCCGATCTTGTAGATTTCGGCCGCATGCGCCGCCGCCGAGCAAAGCGCGACGAAGATCAGGCCGCGAAGGAACGAAACGAGGGACCGGCTCGACAAGGACGGGAGGTTCATCGGCCCACCTTGGTCGCTCCGCCACGGGGAATCCATCGCTTTCCACGCCGCGCCGGCCGCGTCCGTCCGGGTAACTTGCCCCGGCCGCGCCCGTCTCCATGTTCGATCCCGCCACCATGCTCGACCGCCTCCACCGCCCGCTCGCCCTCGCGATCCTCCTCGCCGCCACCGGCTTGGGCGCGGCCTTTTGGTTCTCCATGCCGCCCGCCGACGGTCCGGCGCCTTCGAATCTCGCCCCCGATCTCGCCACATCGCCCGCCGTCGGCCCCGCCGGAGCCGAGGACGCGGAGGACGACTGGCTCGCCGCCGCGGCCGACTCCGCCGCCCTCGAAAAAATCGCCGCCACCCTCCGCACGCGGCTCAACCGCCCCGGCCTGCGCGCGAACGAGGCCGTCCTCACCTTCAAGGACGCCGACGCCTACCGTCGTTTTCTCGAGCGCGCGCGCGCCGCAGGACTCGAGGTGATCGGCAAGATCGACGCGCTCCGCGCCGTGCGCGTCCGCGTCGGCGACTACGCCGGTCTCGCCGGCGAACTCGCCGGCAACGTCGCCGACTACGCCTCCGTGGGCGCCAATCCCCTTCTCTCCTCCACGCCCCCCGCCGAGGAGCGCGCCGCGCGCGCCGCCGTCCCGGTGGGCGAAAATCTCCTCGCCGTCCTCGGCGTCGGCGCCGGCGCCGACACGTCCGCCTGGGGCCGGGGCGTCCTGGTCGCCGTCCTCGACGGCGGCGCCTCTCCCGACTCCACGCTCGGGAGCCGGCTTCGGTATCTGGACATCGGATACGGAGTCACCTCCTCCGGCGAGGACGGCGCGCACGGCACCTCCGTGGCCGCCCTCGTCGCCGGCGCCTCCGCCGACGCCCGCGGCGTCGCGCCCTCCGCCGAAGTGCTGAGCGTGCGCGTCACCGGCGCCGACGGCTCCGGCGACGCCTTCTCCGTCGCCCAGGGCATCTACGCGGCCCTCGGCGCGGGCGCGCAGGTGATCAACATCAGCCTCGGCGGCTACGCCACCTCGTCCGTCCTGGGGGCCGCCATCGAGGAGGCCCTCGCCGCCGGGGTCGCCGTCGTCGCCTCCTCCGGAAACGACCAGGCCGCCCGTCTCGCCTGGCCCGCCGCCTACGCGGGCGTCGTCTCCGTCGGCGCCACCGACGCCACGGGCGTGCAGGCCATTTTCTCCAACTCGGGCGACGGACTTCAGCTCACCGCGCCCGGCTACGCGCTCCAGACCGCCGGCCTCGCCGGCACGCGCACCAGCTTCAGCGGCACCTCGGCCAGCGCCCCCGTGGTCTCGGGCGCCATCGCCGCCGTGCTTTCGCAGAACCCCGGGCTCTCGGCGATCGAGGCCGCCGACATCCTCGCCACCCACGCGAACGACGGCGGCGTCGCGGGCTCGGACCCCGACTACGGCAACGGCACCCTCAACCTCGGCTGGGCGATGGACGCGTCCAACGCGTCCCGCGTCGATCCCGCCATCTCCAGCCAAAGCTACGACGCCGCCACCGGCACCGTGTCCATCGTCGTGCAAAACCGCGGGGCGAACACGGTGTCCGGACTCAAGCTCGCGGTCGGCCTCGACAACGCGGTGAGCACCCGGACCCTGGCCGAGCTCGCGCCCGGCGCCTCGACCACCGTGACCATTCCCGTCGGCTCGGATCGTCGCGACGCGGGCGGCAGCCTCGTCGTCAGCTCGCAGCTCTCGACGGCGTCGCGGGACCAGAACCTCGCCAACAATCGCCGCGCCGGAATCGTCGCGCTGCCCTGAGCGACGCCGTTGGGGTCGGCGCCCCCACCGAAACCCGCGCCTGGATCCAAGACGCCTGCGGTGCCGCGTCCGTGCCCGCCAGGATATCCGCGTGGATAAAAAGCCGAAGCCCGCTCCGGAAAGGAAGCGGGCTTCGGGACTCGTTCGCGAGAAACCGACGGGCGTAAGCGTATCAGCTCAACAGGCCGTGATACATGCACCAGCGGGTGAGGCCCACGACGTCGCGCACGCCAAGCTTGGCGTAGATGTTGGCGCGGTGCTTTTCCACCGTGCGTGTGCTGAGCCCGAGCTTGGCCGCGACTTCCTTCGAGGACATCGCGCCGGTCACGAGCGCGGCGATCTCACGCTCGCGCGGCGTGAGCACGTCGGGCTTCACGTTCTCCGCATGCCCGGGGAGGCTGATCGGACGCTCGACCGTCGGCGGCGCGATGCCGGCCACGCTGGTATAGCTGAGGCCGCCGGCCAACACGCTGCGGATGGTCTTGGTGAGATCGGTGGCCGTCGCGGTCTTGTCCGCGAAGCCTTGGACGCCGAGCTTGAGGAGCTCGCGCGGAAGATCGTTGCTGGGATGCGCGGTGAGCAGGAGCACCACCAGGTGGGGCAGCTCGTGACGCAGCGTCTTGATGACCTCGACGCCCTGCATGTCGGGCAGCACAAGATCGAGCAGCAGCGCCTGCGGCTTGGCACGCACGCACATGTCGATGCCCTCCTGACCCGTCGCGCATTCCGCCACGAGCTCCACTCCGTCGATCTTCTTGAGCACCTGACGAACGAACTGCCGATAAACCGGATCATCCTCGACTATCACGACTCGCGTGCACAGCGCGATGTCGGCGGAACTTGGGGCGGGAGTGTCCTCGGAAGATTTGGCTGGGCGGGTCATCGGCTTTGTTAAGTAAACCAACTACGTAGTGGGAAAGACGCAAGGCCAACGATAAGTAATTCCACCCCAAACGAAGTGGAATTATTTTTCCGGCACCAGCCAATGCACCCCACCCGCCGCACCGGCCGCCTGGGCCAGCACGGGAGCCAGCCAAGCGGCGAGCTCGCCCAAGGGCCCGGCCGAGCCCCAGGGCGGATTCACGACCAGCACGCCGCAGCCCCAAAGTTTCAGCTCCGAACCCTCGCCGCCGATCAAAAGCTCCGTCGTGAAGCAGGGAGGCAGGTCCTTGATGCGCAGCAGGTCGCGATAGAAGGCGTCCACCCTCGCACGCTGGGTCAACGGATACCACACCGCGAAAGTGCCGGCCGGCAGGCGCCGCAGCCCCTCGCCCAAGGTATCCACGATCCGCGCCCATTCGTCCTGCGCCTCGAAGGGCGGATCGATCAACACCAACGCCCGTCGCTCAGGTGGCGGCAGCATCGCCCGAGGCGCCGCGTAGCCGTCCATGGTCTGCGCGGAGACGCGTCTCAGGCCGGCGAATTCCTCCGCCAGCGCGGCCGCCTCCTCCGGCTGTCGCTCGCAAAACACCGCCCGGTCCTGCGGCCGCAGCCTCGCCTGCGCGAGGCGCGGGGATCCCGGATAAAAGCGCGGTCCGTCCGGGCTCTCCGCCGCCCCGGCCCGCGCCCGCGCCTCGCCGTCGAAGGCGCGCACCGCCGCGACGTAGTCGGCGAGCGCGGGCGGCAGATCCCGGCGCGACCACAGCCGCCCGATCCCCGCCGGCCACTCCGGCGCGCGCGGACGCGTCAGGCCGCCGGCCGCCGCGGAGAGATCGTAGCCGCCGCGACCCGCGTGCGTATCAAGATAAAGGATACCCCTTTCCTTCGCCTGAAGGCCGGCGAGGAGGCGCAACAGCACCGCGTGCTTCAGCACGTCGGCGAAATTGCCCGCATGGTAGTGGTGGCGGTAGTTCACGGCGCGCGTGTCCCGAAGGAGGGCGGGCGGATCAGGCGCCGCGCGCCGCGCCGGAGACCGGAACCTTCACCACCGTCTTGCGCACCACCGCGGGCGCGCCGTCCGCGAGCGAGGGCATGTGCCCGTCGGCGGGGAAAAAGACCGCCACGCCGCCGGGGCCGACCTTGAGCGTCGAGCCGCCCTCGGCCGGGGCGAAAAACATCAGGTCGCGCTCGGCGCGGTGATCCTCCGTCAGCGTCAGCGCCGAGGCCTCGATCACGCCCATCAGCTCGCGGCCGGAGACCACGACCTGCACGTCGATGTGACGCTCGTGGCCCTCCCACTTGCCCTCCGTCGGCGGCTTGGCCTCGTAGGCCTGCTCGAGCGCGAAAACATCCCGCCCCAGCTCGATCCGCTCGGTCTTGCCCACCGGCACGACCGCGATGCGCGCGGCTTCGGGCGAGCCCGGGGTCAGGCAGCGCGCGACATAGTCGAAGGCGATTTCGAAGGCCGGCGACGACGCGATCTGCGCGCGCACGGTGGAGAGGGAACCGAAGAGGGCCATACGGGCAGCCTCGCGGGCGCGCCGAGGTGCTGGCAAGCGCGGAGCCCCGGCCGCCGAAATCAACGCTTCGGCCAGTCCGGCGCGGGCGGGCTGAAAAAATCCGCCGGCAAATCCGGGTTGGGGTTGATCGCCTCGATGAGCGTCTCGTCCGTCGGCTCGCCGTCGACGATCGTGCGGATGCGCCGCGGGAGAAGGACTCCGGCCGTTTCCCGATAATCGTCGAAACGCGTCTCGACGAGCACCTCGCGCCCGCCCTTGAGCCGTCTCCTTTCGTCGCGCCGGACCACCAGATGGGTCGCGTCGTCGACATAAAGCGTCACGATCCGCGTATGCTGGAAAACGGCCAGCAACTTCTGGCAGGGCCGTCCATCGACCTCCGTCGCGCCGGCGAAATCGAGGCCGACGCCGCGCGCCGCCCAGTCGTAAAGCGGCTGCTCGTAGTCCGCCTCGCGCAAAAACTCGCGCTCCTCGGCCTCGCCCAGGCGCCGCGGAGCCCCGAGCAGCCCGACGCGTTTCCACGGGGCGTGCACGCCGTCGAAGGAACGCACCAGATTCGCCCGGTCGCCCAGCGATTCGATCTTCAAAAGATTCGGGCGCGCGGCATGCAGGATGAAGCTCGCCTCCCGTCCGCCCACCCGGGTGACCCCGGAGGCGCGAAACGAGCGCAAGGCCTCGTGCGCCTTCGCCCCGCCGGCGGCCTCGACGCTGACGCGCGCGATGTCCTCCGCCAGATCGGCGGCCAGACGGCCCGTCCCGGCGCCGAGGAGCAGGACCGCGGCGAAGATCGCGCGAAAAGACGAAAAGCGGAGCATGTCGCCATGCCGCCGCCGCGCTCGCGCCCCGGCAAGCCCGCTTTGCGCTCGCTCGCGCCGCGCGGCCGGCCTTTATCCGCGGACATCATGGCAATGGAATTCGGCTGGTGGGTCCGCGACCCCGAAGAAGGCAAATACCAGGTGCTCGCCGAATTTCACGGCGGCGAGGTCGTATGGACGCGCAAACAGGGCCATCACCAGCCCTGGGAACCGCTCGAGCCGATCACGTCCGAGCTGTGGGACCGCCTGATCGACGAGGCCGCCAAGCGCGTGCCGCGACGCCTCATGTCGCCGAAGCAGTTCGACGAGCTGAAGCAGATCCGCGCCACCGCCGAGGACGCCAACACGCCCAAGCCGCTCAAACGCGGCGCGTATCTAAAGCGCGCGCGCGACCTGCCGCCGCCCGGAAATCCGTGATGCAGGGCCGACCGCGGGTCGGGCTTGCCGGGCCGGTTCAGCCCTCCAGCCCGAAGACCGCCTTGGCGTAGGCCTCGGGGTCGAAGGGTTGCAGGTCTTCCTTTTGCTCGCCGAGGCCGACGTAGTGGATCGGCAACTTCAGCGCGCGCCAGATGCCCACCACCGCGCCGCCGCGGCTGGTGCCGTCGAGCTTGGTGACGACGAGGCCGGTCAGGCCGAAGCTCTGGTGAAACACGCGCGCCTGCTCGATCGAGTTGCTGCCGAGCGAACCGTCCACCACGAGCCAGGAGAAATGCGGCGCGCTCGGGTCGAGCTTTTGCAGCACGCGGCGGATCTTCGCGAGCTCCTCCATGAGGTTGCTCTTGGTGTGCAGGCGTCCGGCGGTGTCGATGATGACGACGTCCTTGCCGCGGCTCTTGCCGGCTTGGAGCGCGTCATAGGCCACCGCCGCGGCGTCGGCGCCGGTGTGGCTGGAAACGATGTCGAGCTGGAGGCGTTCGGCCCAGGTCTTGAGCTGCTCTACGGCGGCGGCGCGGAAGGTGTCGCAGGCGGCCACGAGCACGGACTTGCCCTGTTGCTGAAGCGCCCAGGCGAGCTTGGCGGTCGTGGTGGTTTTGCCCGAGCCGTTGACGCCGATCATGACGATGACGGCGGGCGAACCGTCGGCGCGCTTCTCGAGCACCGGCAGGCCGGCGCCGCCGGCGAGCACGCGCTGAAGCACCGCGGCGCCGAGCTCGGCGGCCTGCTTGCCCTTCAACTCGGGGTCTTTCCGGTAGGCCTCCTTGATCTCCTTCAGGATCTCGTCGGTCGTCTCGACGCCGAAGTCGGCGGTGATGAGCGCCTCCTCCAACTCGTCGAGCGACGAGGCGTCGATCTTGCGTCCGCCGAAGAGCGACCGCGTTTTCCCGGCGATGGCGGCGACGGTCTTGGCGAGACCGTCCTTAAATTTCTTGAAGAGGCCGAACATGGTTCAAAACCACGAAAGGCGCGAAATACACGAAAACCAAACCGGCTTTCCGTCTTTCGTGAATTTCGTGAATTTCGTGGTTCCTAAAATTCAGGTCACCTTGCGCGCGTCGCGGCCGACCTGGTCCTTGAGCTTGTCGAGGATGCCGTTGATGAAGCGCTTCGCGTCCAGATTGGAGAACTGTTTCGACAGGTCGATGGCCTCGTTGATCGAGACGACGGGCGGGATGTCCTTGCGATGGACCATCTCGAAAATCGCCAGGCGCAGGATCGCGAGGTCGATGCGCGCGATGCGGTCGAAGTCCCAGTTCTGGGCGAGGCCGCGGATGCGTCCGTCGATTTCGTCGCAATGCTCGATCACGCCGTGGATCAGCTCCTCGCCGAAGGCGTAGTGCTCGCGGGGCTTGCCGTCCGCAACCTGGAGATTCTCGAAGAAAAGGGCCAGGTCGGGCGAAATATGCTCGGGGCGGTTAAGGCTCCAGGAATAGAGATACTGGAGGGCGGCCACGCGACCGTCGCGACGCTGGGCGAAAAGGGCTTTGTTGCTCATCTCGGAAAAGGTTCAGGACAGGCTCTTGTGGAGCGCGGCCATTTCAAGGGCGGCGGCGGCGAACTCCGCGCCGCGGTCGTATTTGCCGATGGTGCGGACCTCGGCCTGCTCGCGGGTGTTGACGACGACCACGCCGTTGATCGCGGGCACGCCGGTGTCGAGGGAGACGCGCATGAGCGCGTGCGCCACCGCGTCGCCGACCATCTCGTGGTGGTTGGTGTCGCCGGCGATGAGGACGCCGAGCGCGATCACCGCATGGAAACGGCCGGTCGCGGCGAGACGCTGGGCGGCCCAGGGAACCTCGTGCGAGCCGGGCACGCGCACCACTTCGACCGAGGCGGCGGGCACGCCGGCGGCCACGAGCGTCGCGGTGGCGCGGGTCACGAGCGCGTCGACGAGGGCGGCGTTGAAGCGGGCCGCGACGATGCCAAACCGCAGCGAGGCGGCATCGAAAACGGACACGGGCGTGGGCGCGTCGAGGCTCATGGGAAAGAAGGAACGAAGACCCATGCGGCCCTCCCCGTCGCGAAGCAAACGGGAAAAACACGCGCGCCCCGAAGCTCCGGCTCCCTCAACCTTCCACGTCGCCTTGATAACTGCCGCCGTAGCCGGGTTGGTAGAGGGTCGCGCCGCCAAGGGCGGCAAGCGTAGCAAAATGAGCGTCACGCGAGAACACCCGCCAGCCCCGCGCCGCCGCCGTGGCCGAGATCAGCAGGTCGTTCGAGGGCAAGGTATGCCCCGCCTCGCGCGCCCGCCAAGCGAGCGCCTTGGCCGCCTCCCACTCCGCCTCGCCGCAAGCCACGTAGGGGATGACACCGAAAAACATCTCCAAGGCCCGGCGCTCCTCGCGTCGCGCACCGCCCAGCACCTCGAGCTTCACCGGCGAGCACCAAGCGGCTTCGTATTCGTCGAGCAGGGCGCGCAAGGCGACCTTCGTGGCGAGATCGCCCTGGCGGCGCGCCGCCTCGATCCAGACGGAGGAATCGATCAGAACCATGGCGCGGGCTCAGGAATCCTGCCGCGCCTTTTCCTCCGCAGTCGGAGCGGGATAGTCGAAGGCGCCCTCCATGAGGAGGCGGCCAAACTCACGGGCCTTCCTGCGCTTCAAAAACTCCTCCACCGCCTGCGCGACGGCCGGGCCTTTTTTGCGCTCGTTGGTCACGGCCATGAGCTCGCTCAAGGTCGCATCGTCGAGTTCCACGGTGATTTTCATGGCCTCACCCTGACAATCCCCTTAAAACAATCAACCGTTTCCCTGCTTTTTAAGATTTCATTGCAAATTCATCCTTAATCACCGTGAATTTAACCGTCGATCCGTCGGCGACCTCGCCGGCGACGAGGGCGCGGGCGAGCTTCGTTTCGACGTGGCGTTGCAGGAAGCGCTTGAGCGGGCGCGCGCCGAAGACCGGGTCGTAGCCCTTCTCCGCGGCCCACTCCTTCGCCTTCTTGTCGAACTCCACGGTGACGCGGCGCTCGACGAGGCGCTTGTTCAGGTCGGCCACGAGGAGGTCCACGATGCGGGTGATCTCGTCGAGCGTGAGCGGCTTGAAGAGGATCGTCTCGTCGATGCGGTTCAGGAACTCCGGGCGGAAGGATTTCCGGAGATCGGCGAACACGGCCTCGCGCACCGCCTCGGGGATCGTGTCGCCGGTCACGCCTTCGAGCAGGTGGCGCGAACCGAGGTTCGAGGTGAGGATGATGACGGTGTTCTTGAAATCGACGGTGCGGCCCTGCGAATCGGTGATGCGGCCGTCGTCGAGGACTTGTAGCAATACGTTGAATACATCCGGGTGGGCCTTCTCGACCTCGTCGAAGAGGACCACGGCGTAGGGCTTGCGGCGCACGGCCTCGGTGAGCTGGCCGCCCTCGTCGTAGCCGACGTAGCCCGGAGGCGCGCCGATGAGGCGGGCGACGGCGTGCTTCTCCATGTATTCGGACATGTCGATGCGCACGAGCGCGGCCTCGCTGTCGAAAAGCGTCTCGGCGAGCGTCTTCGCCAGTTCGGTCTTTCCGACGCCGGTGGGGCCGAGGAAGAGGAAGCTGCCGACAGGGCGTCGCGGGTCCTTGATGCCGGCGCGGGCGCGGAGGATGGCCTCGCTGACGAGTTGCACGCCCTCGTCCTGGCCGATCACGCGGTTGTGAAGCGTGTCGCCGAGGCGCAGGAGTTTCTCGCGCTCGCTTTCGACGAGGCGGGTGACGGGGATGCCGCTCCATTTGGCGACGATGCCGGCGACCTCCTCGGCGCTGACCTCCTCCTTGAAAAGCTCGGTCTGGGCGGAGGCGGCCTCGAGCTTCTTGAGCTCGGCCTCGAGCTGCGGGATGCGGCCGTGGCGGAGCTCGGCGAGCTTGTTGAGGTCGTAGGCGCGCTCGGCTTTTTCGAGCTCGATGCGGGCGGCGTCGAGGTCGCCGCGGACCTTGCGGACGCGTTCGACCGCGGCTTTTTCGGCGTCCCATTTGGCGCGGAGGCCGGCGGCCTGCTCCTTGGCGTCGGCGAGTTCCTTGTTAAGGGCTTCGAGGCGGGCTTTGGAGGCCGTGTCCTTCTCGAGTTTCAGCGCGGCCTGCTCGATCTCGAGCTGGAGGACGCGGCGCTGGAGGGCGTCGAGTTCATGCGGGGCGCTGTCCATCTCGGTGCGGATGAGCGCGCAGGCCTCGTCGATCAGGTCGATGGCTTTGTCGGGGAGGAAGCGATCGGCGATGTAGCGCTCGGAAAGCGTGACGGCGGAGACGAGAGCGTTGTCCTGGATGCGCACGCCGTGGTGCAGCTCGAAGCGCTCCTTGAGGCCGCGGAGGATGGAGATCGCGTCCTCGGTCGAAGGCGGGTCGACCTGCACGGGCTGGAAGCGGCGCTCGAGGGCGGCGTCCTTCTCGATGTATTTGCGATACTCGTCGAGCGTGGTCGCGCCGATGCAGTGCAACTCGCCGCGCGCGAGCATCGGCTTGAGGAGGTTGCCGGCGTCCATCGCGCCGTCGGTCTTGCCGGCGCCGACGATGGTGTGAAGCTCGTCGATGAAGAGCAGGATGCGACCGTCGGAGGATTTGACCTCGGCGAGCACGGCCTTGAGACGCTCCTCGAACTCGCCGCGGTATTTGGCACCGGCGATGAGCGCGCCCATGTCGAGGGCGTAGACGGTCTTGTCCTTCAGGCCTTCGGGCACGTCGCCGCGCACGATGCGCTGGGCGAGGCCCTCGACGATGGCGGTCTTGCCGACGCCGGGTTCGCCGATGAGGACGGGGTTGTTTTTGGTCTTTCGCGAGAGGATGCGGATGGCGCGGCGGATCTCGTCGTCGCGGCCGATGACCGGGTCCATCTTGCCCTTGCGGGCCTGGGCGCAGAGATCGGTGCCGTATTTGGCGAGGGCGTCGTAGGTGGCCTCGGGATTGTCGGAGGTGACGCGCTGGCTGCCGCGGGTGGCTTTGAGTGCGGTAAGCACGCGGGCGCGATCGAGGCCGAAGGATTTGAGGTATTTGGCGAAGGCGTCGGGCTTGGCGACCTCGACGAGGCCGAGGAAGAGGTGCTCGGTGGAGACGAACTCGTCCTTGAGTTTTTTCGCCTCGTCCTCGGCGCGGGTGAGGGTGTCGTTGACTGCCTGGGTGACGAAGACCTTCGAGGTGTCGGCGCTGCCGGAGACGCGGGGCAGGCGCTCGACCTCGCGCTCGGCGGCGAGTTGCAGCGCGGAGACGGTGAGGCCGGCCTTGTCGACAAGGCCGGGCACGATGCCGTTTTCCTGGCCGAGCAAAGCGAGCAGGAGGTGCCACGAATCGACCTCGGCGTGGCCGTGGCGGCGGGCGATGGCCTGGGCCTCGGACAGCGCCGTGCGCGACATCTGGGTAAGGGTCTCGGGATTCATACGGAACCCGTTTGCACGGGGCGCGCCAGAGCGCCGAAAGGACGAATCAGAGGGAAGCCTGAACCAAGGGTGTGACAGGGGTCGGACGGCTTGTCCCAGGAACGACGCGGAGCCGGGTCACGAAGGCTCAAAACGAAGACGGCCCGCGCCCGACCCGGCGTTTTTAAAGCGAATAACATCCCCTATGCATTTGCTTTGCTCGCACCGTGACGAACGCGGACCGAAACTCGGGTATACAAGAACGCGAGAGTCTCGCGTCACAAAGGGTGCCGGGGTTAAGCGGCTCCAACTGAGCGACGCGGGCAACTCGCTTGCGTTGAAAACGCATTCGAAGGCCCCTGTCGAGCCTAGGGTGGAGAAACCGGGCCAAAACAAGCAAAGGAAAGCCCCTTGCATGTAAAAAGGAGGTTTTCCACGGGCCGTATCCGGGCCCGCCCCGTCAAGGCCCCCGGGCCTGCGCGTAGGCGGCGGAAACGGCGGCGCCCGCGGGGATACGGTTCTCGGCCAGGTCGAGCGCGAGGCGAAGACGGCGCACGGCGAGATCCCGCCGGCCCGACCGGTGGGCGTGCTCCGCCAAAAACTGCAAGGCCCGCACCTGCATCGGCTGAAGGGCGACGGGCGGCAGGTAAGCGATGTCGGGAAGGCCCAGCAGGCGCTCCTCCCATCGGACGGCCTCGTCCGCCCGTCCGCGCGCGAGGGCGGCGTCGGCCTGAAGCCGGCAGGCGAGAGGATGTCCGGCCGCGCCCGGCTCGCGGGCGAGAAGGGCGACGGCCTCGGCACCGCGCCCGAGGAGGGCGAGGCATTCGGCCTGTTTTATGCGCGCGGCCTCGGCGAGGCGGCGGCGGCGGCCGTCGGAGGCGTGGGCGCAGGCGGCGTATTCCTCGCCGGCCCTGGCATGATCTCCGGCGTCGAAAAATCCCGACGCGTAAAAGAAGCGCAGGTTCGGATCGCCCTCGGGCTCGCGGGCGAGCGCCGCCTCGATGAGCGCGCGGTTGCGCGCGAGCTTGGCGGGCATGATCCGCGCGTCGGCGTAGCCGGCGTGGTCGAAGGCGATGTCCGTATCCACGATCCGGATTCCGGCGCGCTCGAGGGAGGTGTTCACCTGCTCGTGGATCGGCCGCTCGAAACGGATCCCGGGACGGTTCGGGAACAGGCGCACGATGCGGACGGCGACATGTCCGGCGCCGCCGGGGAGGGCGTTGCGCTGGACGAGGGAGCAGGCGTGGTCGGCCGGGCCGGAGACGACGCGCCGGATCGCCTCGACCGCGTCGGCCGAAAGCGACTCGTCGGCGTCGAGCACGAGAATCCACCGGCCGGAGGCGAGCGCGAGGGAGGCGTTGCGCGCGGCGCTGAAATCGTCCGGCCAGGGGATTTCGCGGACGATCGCCCCGGCCTCGCGGGCGAGCGCGGGGGTGGCGTCGGTCGAGCCGGTGTCGACGACGACGGTTTCGGCGCAAAGGCCGCGCGCGGAGGCGAGGCAGGCGGGCAGGCGCGCGGCCTCGTCGCGCACGATGAGGCAGAGGGAAAGGTCGGGGACTCGGTCCATGGCGCGGGTTTGGGGAAAGCATCGGCGCGGGAGACGCTTTCCTTAAGCGGAGCGGACCGCGGACGGGATACGGGGCGACGACCGGCGGGGCGGACCGCGCCGTAACCGCCCGAAACGGGGGAGCCCCGCCCGCCGAGGCGGACGGGGCTCCTTTGGAACCATGTCGGATGTCGTCTTGACCGGATTACGACAGGAGTCGCAACGCGGTCTGGGAGGATCCGTTGGCCTGGGCGAGCATCGCGGTGCCCGCCTGGACCAAGGTATTCCAACGGGCCAGCTGGGTGGACTCCTCGGCCACATCCACGTCGGTGATGCGGCTGTTGGCGGCCTCCAGGTTGGCCTTGTTGACCGTCAGGACTTCCGAGGCGAAGCCGAGGCGGCTCTGCTCGGCGCCATTGGTGGCGCGCATGGTGGCGACGCCCTCGATGGCGGTCTTGATGTTGTCGAGCGTCAGGTTGGCGAGGCTCGTCTGGGCCTGCACCGCGGTCACGCCGGCGTTGCCGGTCAGATCTTTCGCCGAGAGGTCAACGGTCTGGGCACCGTCTTCGGAAACCTGGGTGGTGAGCGCCTGGTTGAAGACGTTGATCGAGTTGAACTTCTCCGCGGCGAGCGAGGTGAGCTGCGACTTGAGCTGACCGAACTCGGTGTCGTAGTTCGCCTTGTCCGTCGAGCTCTTGGTCGGGTCGGAGTGGAGGGTCTTCAGTTCGCTGATGCGATCGAGGACCTTTCCGGCGACCTTGAGCGCGCCGTCCTGCGTCTGCAGATACGACATCGAGTTGCCGATGTTGGTGTTGGCCGCACCGGAGCGCTTCGCGGCGGCCGTGAGTTTCACGGACACAGCGAGGCCACCGGCGTCATCGGCGGGGCTGACGATCTTCGAGCCGCTCGAGAGCCGGTTCAGGCTCTTCTGCAGCATCGAGTTGGAAGCGGCGAGGTTGTTGGAGGCAACCGTCGCCGAGTAGTTGGTGTTAATTACAACTGCCATGGTGGTATCTTTCCTTGATGAACGCGACGTCCGTCGTCGCCACGGATCCGGATAAGCGGCCCGGATCAGGCCGTCCGGGGCGGGAGCCCCAAAGCGTTACCCTGCGGGGGTGGATTCGCTGCCGACTGCTCGTGGTGGTCGGGGTGAAACGATACGCGGTCAGATGTTTTCCGATACGAGGACAGGGGCGGGGCCGCCGCGCGGGGCGGCTCCGCCGGGATTCAGGGCGCGGGGACCGCTTAGCCCTGCAGAAGGCGCATGACCGACTGCGAGCTCTGGTTCGCCTGGGCGAGCATGGCCGTGCCGGCCTGCACCAAGGTGTTCCAGCGCGCGAGCTGGGTCGACTCCTCGGCGACGTCCACGTCGGTGATGCGACTGGCGGCGGCCTCGAGGTTGGCCTTGTTGGTGGTGAGGACCTCTCCGGCGAAGCCGAAGCGGCTCTGTTCGGCGCCGTTGGCGGCGCGGAAGGTGGCGACCTCTTCGATCGCGTTGCGGATGTCCGTGAGGGTCACGTCCGCGTCGGCGAGGCTCGCGGCGCTGGCCACGTTGTTGAAGTCCGACCCGGCGAGGTTGATGTCCTTGGCGGAGATCGTGACCGTCTGGGCCCCGTCCTCGGACACCTGGGTGGTGAGGGCGGCGCCGTTGAAGAGGCTGATCGTGTTGAACTTCTCGCTCGCGAGGGAGGTGAGCTGGGACTTGAGCTGGGTGAACTCCGTATCGTAGTTCGCCTTGTCGGTGGCGCTCTTGGTCGGGTCGGAGTAGAGCGTCTTGAGCTCGCCGATACGCTCCAGGACCTTGCCGGTGACCTTCAGCGCGCCGTCCTGCGTCTGCAGGAAGGAGATGCTGTTGCCGATGTTCACGTTGGCCGCGCCCGAGCGCTTCGCGGCGGCGGACAGCTTGAGCGAGACGGCGAGGCCGCCCGCGTCATCGGAAGGGTTGACGATTTTCGATCCGCTGGAGAGCCGGTTCAGGCTCTTCTGGAGCATCGAGTTGGCGGCGGCGAGGTTGTTCGACGCGGCGGTGGCCGCGGAGTTGGTGTTGATGACGACAGACATGATGATCTTCCTTGATTAAACTACCCTGTCCGTAGGGCGACGGGCCGGAGAAGGATCCGGGCCGATCCGGCCGCGGCCTGAACCGCGGTTGCCCATCTAATACGGCATCCCGGCGCCCGACTTTAGCGCGCATTTGAAAAAATCCGTATCGGACTTTCGGCTACCACCCGGGGAGGCGGGCCCTCAAGCGCGGGCCGGACGTGCCGATATGCCTCGCGGGCGTCGCGCGCACGCGCGCCTTCCCTCCACCGTCCCCACCGCCAACCGCCGCCCTACTCCGCCATGTCCAGCCTGCAACTCTCCGGCCTCGTGTCGGGCTTCGATTGGAAATCGTTCGTCGACGAGATGATCACCTACGAGCGCACGCCCGCCACGACGATGCAGTCGGAGATCGCCAACAACCAGCTCAAGCTGACCACGCTCTCCTCCATCCAGACGCGCATCGGGGACCTGCGCTCCGCGGTCAAGGCGCTCAACACCGATGGCGTGTTCGACTCCCGCTCCGCCACGGCGTCCGACTCGGGCTGGTCCGCGTCGGCCTCCTCGGGCACCCCGGCCGGCTCCTACGCGTTCAACCTGATACGTCGCGCCACCGCCTCCACCTGGACCGGCGCCGCCGACATCGGATCCCGCCTCGCCGGCTCCTCCGACGTGTCCGGCCTCACCCTCGCCTCGCTCGGCACCGCGGTCGCGCCCACCGCCGGGGAGTTCACGGTCAACGGCAAGCGCGTAGCCGTGGCGCTCTCCGACTCGCTCAAGGATGTCTTCGACAAGATATCCGCCGCCACCTCCGGAGCGGTCACCGCCGGCTACGATTCCGCCACCGACCGCGTGACGCTCTCGGGGAGCGGCGAGATCGTCCTCGGCTCCGTCACCGACACCTCGAACCTGCTGTCCGCGCTCCGCCTTTCCAACAACGGCGCAGCGAGCGTGACCAGCTCATCCGCGCTCGGGACCGCCTCCGGCACGGCCACGCTGGCCGGCGCCCGCCTCGCCACCGCGATCACCGCCGTCGACGGCGCCGGCAAGGGCAGCTTCTCCCTCAACGGCGTCTCCATCGACTACAACGTCAACACCGACACCCTTTCCTCCGTCATCGCGCGCATCAACGCCTCGGGCGCGGGCGTCACCGCGAGCTTCGACCCCCGCGCCGACCGGGTGAGCCTGGTCAACAACTCCACCGGCGACCTCGGCGTCGCCCTCGACGAAACGGCGGGCGGCCTGCTCGGGGCGCTCGGTCTGACCGCCGCGGCCGGAGCCACCCTCGACCGGGGGCTCGACGCCCAGTTCACCGTCAACGGCGGCGCCACCCTCACGAGCGCGAGCAACACCCTCGGCGAAAGCGCCCACGGCATCCCCGGCCTGAACGTCACGCCCGACGACACCGGCTCGGCCGGCGTCACCGTCGCCAGCAACACGGGCCTGATGCGGACCAAGATCGACGCCTTCATCAGCGCCTTCAACTCCCTCCAGGACTACATCGAAAGCCAGACCAAGGTCACCTCCAGCAACGGCAAGGTCACCTCCTCCACCCTGAGCGAAAACCGCGAGGTGCAAAGCTGGAGCTCCCAGCTTCGGTCCGCCGCGTTTTCCGCCGTCCCCGGGCTCGAGAGCGCGATCTCCCGCCTGGACAACCTCGGCATCGATTTCAACGGCACCAGCTCCACGCTCGTGGTGAAGGACTCCGCGAAGCTCACCGCCGCGCTCAGCCAGAAGCCCGAACAGGTGTCCGCCTTCTTCCGCCAGGCCTCCACGGGTTTCGCCGCCCGGCTCGAAAACCTGTTTTCAAGCTATGCCGGCGCCTACGGGGATACCGGGCTCCTCGGCGGTCAGCGCACCAATCTCGCCACCCGCAACACCGCCCTCACCCAGCAGATCGCGGATCTGGACCGGCGACTGGAACAACGTCGCGCCCAGCTCGAGGCCGGTTTCATTGCGATGGAAAAAGCCCAGTCGACGATCAAACAGATGCAAAGCCAGCTGACCAACGCCTTCCCCACGACGACGACCAAGTGATGAAACCCGCCCGCCTCCGCCCGCTCGTCCGCGCCCTCCCCCTCCTCGCGCTGCTCGGCCTCGCCGGCTGCGCGTCCGCCCCGCTGGCCGACTCCGGCCCGGTGCGAGCGCCGCAAAACGTCCGGGGGCCGGCGGTCTGGCCGTCCACCGTCGCGCGCATCGCCGTCCTGCCCGCCCACGACGCCTCGGGCCGCCTCCCCGCCGAATTCATCGCCACCTACGACGCGAGCTGGAGCCGCGCCCTCGCCTCCGCCCAGCGGGCCGAGCTCGTCGCCGTCAACCGGTCCGCCCTCGCCTCCTGGACCGGCCGCGAAACCCTCGATTCCACGACCGCGCTGCCCTCCGGCCTGCTTCGCCGCGTCGCCGCCGAGACCGGCGCCCAGGCGATCATGTTCCTCGATCTCGTCGAGGTCTCCCCCTACCCGCCCCTCTCGCTCGTCTTCCGCGCCCGCCTCGCCACCGCGGAGGACGGGGACACGCTCTGGATGGCCGACGAGATTTTCGACGGCCGCGACGCCGCCACCGCGCGCGCCGCGCGCAAGGACGCCCGCACCCAGCACTCGGGCGCGGGCGATCCCGTCGCCGCCGTGGAGCAAAGCCCCTCCCGCTTCGCCGACCACGCCTTTCGCTCCGTGACCGCTCTTCTCCCGCCCCGCCGGCCCGACGCCTCGACGTCCCCCGCGTCCGCCACGTCCCTATCGCCCGCCGCGGAATCCGGCCCGGCCGAAGGCGAAAACGCACTTCCGGCTAAAAAGTTTCCCGTCCGTGCCGATAACCAAGCTCGTTAACCAACGGCGTTCCCTCCTCCTTGATCCAGGGCTGACCGTGCAATCCACCGAATAAGCCATGATCACCACCTCATCATCCATCGGCGCCGGCGGGCCCACCGGCCCGGATCCGCGTCGTCCGCGCGCCGCCGCCCCCCATCCGCAGGACGCCCACACCCCGGTCGACCACGTCTCCACCGACCGCGCTGACCGCCTCCGCGCAGCGATCTCCGCCTCCCCCGCCGCGCGCGCCGACGAAGTCGCGCGCGCCGAGGCCCTGGCCTTGGACCCAGCCTACCCTCCGCTCCAGATCATCGAGCGGGTCGCGCAACTCCTCTCCGACTCGCAGGACCTCAGCGAAATCCCGGATTAAGCCGAAGCCATGCCCCCGCACCCCTACGCCAAGGCCTACCAGACCCAGTCGATCCTCACCGCGAGCCCCGGCCAGCTCGTGCTCCTGATGTATGACGGAGCCCTCCGCTTCATCGGCCAGGCCCGCGCCGCCTTCGCCCTTCCCGAGGAAAACCTTTCCCGTATCCAGACCATCAACACGGCGCTCCTTCGCGCCCAGGCCGTGATCTCCGAGCTCCGCGCCAACCTCGATTTCAAGGCCGGCGGAGAGCTCGCGACCACCCTCGACCGGCTCTACGACTACCATCTCCGCCGCCTCCAGGAGGCCAACATCCGCAAGGACGAGGCGCCCCTGGTCGAGGTCGAGCATCTCGTCCGCAGCCTCCGCGAAGGCTGGGCCGAGATGCTCCTCGGCAACGAGATCAAGGTCGCCTGAGCCGCCCTGAAACACGCCCGCCCGCGCAGCAAAGCGGGCGCGGGTTCCGGCTCCGGTCGCGAATCCCTTCGGTTCAAGCCCCTCCCCTCCCCATGCCCC